>Ga0315909_10001759_pt1 | contig 28655 bp, 13 predicted proteins | sample LakEriMetagenome_11_FD_203527 | JGI IMG/M metagenome (GOLD analysis project Ga0315909, IMG submission 203527) | Freshwater fungal communities from buoy surface, Lake Erie, Ohio, United States - Buoy 2 MA125 | ecosystem: Environmental > Aquatic > Freshwater > Lake | place: USA: Lake Erie, Ohio... | reverse complement strand
TTATTGCATTCGGTGCTTCTACTGCTGTTCTTGGCGGTGTGATTCGCAGTTTCAAAGAATTAGCTAATGTAACAATTGAAGTTGAAAAAAATCTTGCAGATATTAATCGTGTATTTGGATTGACTACAAGTCAGTTGCAAAAATTTAGTACAGATTTATTTAATGTAACTAAATTGACCGCTTCTTCGTTTAATGACGCTTCTCAAGCAGCTCTTGAATTTTCTCGTCAAGGTTTAAAAGCTGAAGAAACTCTTCAAAGAACAAAAGATGCATTGACATTAACAAGATTAGCGGGAATTAGCACTGCAAATGCTGTTGATGCATTGACATCTACCGTAAACGGATTCGCTGCAACTGGAATTTCTACCACTCAAATTTTAAATAAGCTAGTTGCTGTAGAACAAGATTATGCTGTAGGTGCAGGGGATTTGGCGGAAGCGTTGTCTCGTACAGGACAAGCGGCGCAAGAAGCAGGTGTCAGTCTTGATCAATTGAATGCATTAGTCACTTCAGCTCAACAAAGTACAGCAAGAGGTGGCGCAGTAATCGGTAACGCATTAAAAACAATTTTTACTCGCTTACAACGTACTGATACTTTAGATCAATTAGAAGCTTTTAATATTTCTGTAAGAGACGTTCAAGGTAATATTTTGCCAGCCGTCCAAATATTACAAAACTTTGCTGGAGCTTATAAAGGTTTAGCTGACGCTCAAAGAGCGCAATTGTCAGAACAAGTTGCAGGTGTTTATCAAGTTAACATCTTAAAAGCAATTGTTAATGATTTAAATAAATCACAAGGCACATATGCTGGAGCTTTACAAAGAGGCGCAGCGGCAACAAATGAAGCCGAAGTAGCAACTGCAAAATTGAATCAAACTCTTGATGCTTTATTAAAACAAACAGCAACTTCCACTCAACAGTTGGCAAATAATATTGGTAAAGTAACATTCGAACCATTGGCTAAGTATGGTACTGAGCAATTAAAATCTTTTATTGAAAGTTTAAATGAAGTTCTCGAAGGAGAAGGAGTTGGTTCTACTTTTGCGAATGGTTTATTAAAAGGTATTCGTAATGTAATAGCTGGTCCAGGTGCTATTGCAGCTTTCTTTACGCTTTTTAAATTAATACAAAATTCTTTTACTTATCTGAGTCAGGCTTTGCCTCAGATTGCTGGTATAACGACTGAAACACAAAATAGAAAAAATATTGAACAATCTATTTTGCAAATTATGCAGCAACAAGGACCTGTTTCTCAGGCTCTCGCTGGAACAATGGGTAATCAAGCTGCACAAGCTCAATTATTACTTCAGTTAGCTAGACAACAAACAGCAGAGTATCAAATGCAAACTACCCTTGCTAAACAACTAGCTGTTCAATTAGCTGGACAAGGAGTAAGAGTTAAAGGTTCTGGTGGATTACAAGTTACACGCGCAGGTGGATACATTCCTAACGCAACAAAAATGGCTGAAGTTGTTGGCGCACAAGCTGGTGGATATACTCCCGGTAGAGTTGTTTCATCTCCTGTTGGTGGGGTGATGAATACAGCGGAAGATGTTAAATATATTCCCGGTTTTGCTCAACCTTTTATTAATCCCCCAGCAAATTCAAAAGCTGGTCGCGCACATAGACAAAATGCTATAAATAGAACAGGTGTTGATCCATATATGTATGGTGGATTTATACCTAATTTTGCAATTCCGCAAGTATATGTAGAAGAAAAATATGATGACGCAGTTAGAGGTAAAACTCCTAATAAATCAAGAAATTCTTATTCTTTAAATATTGATGGTTTACCATCTGATCGTTTGAATGCTGATTTAAGTTTAGATTTTAAAGGCACAAAAATAGATGCTGGTTATTCTAATGCAGACGAAATTCCAACTAGAAATAAGTATTTTGATCAAATTTATGGCCAGATAAAAATTGTCAAGTTTCTTGAAAAAGAAATGATTACTGATGCTGTAGATTCTATTTGGGAAAAAGTTGTATCTGGTAAAAATGATTATTCTCCTGACGATCCAATTTCAAAACTTTTATTATCTCCTGATTTAACTAAACAAGCATTCAATCGCGCTTTATTAAAAAATAATATTTCTCTTCAAGATTTAAGAGACAAATATAACCGTTCTATTGGTGGACAACCTTTGCAAGATAAAACATTTAAAACTGTTAAAACCAAAAGGGAATTAAAAACACCAAAGGATTTTCAAGAATCTTTATTTGGTGATAAAAATAATTTTATTGGTTCGTTTTATGAAGGTATTCTTTTAAATAATTTAAAAGGTTATGTTTTAGCGGATAATGAATATAGCGCTGTTGATTTAGTTGGTGATAAATACAATTTATCATTACCACCATTGGAAGCTAAAGGTGGGCAAGCTGAACTTGATCAATTAATAAGAAAAGGAATTCGCAGCAGTTCTTTAAAGGCAAACGATAAAACAGGTCCAGAAAATTTTGGAAGATTAGTAGTGGTTCAGCCTTATGGTTCTGGTTTGGCTTATAATTCTGGTTTTATACCTAACTTTTCTCCAATAATAGATGATAATTATTTTGATAAACACGCATTTCCCGGTGGAACTGCAATTGGGCCAATTCCAGATAAAGCTATACAAAATATTTTAGATAGACAAAGAAAACGTCAAATGACGTATTTGGATTTTGATAGAACATTAGTCAGAACAATGGGTGATATAGCTTATGCTAAAGTTTCGCCAGATCAGAAAAAAGGTGTTTTGCAAAAAATGTTTTTGGATAAAGAAGCTAGATTAAAAGATGTTAAAGGATCTAAACTTACTCAGTTTGGTGAATTATTACGTCAAAAAATACAACAAAAAATAATTGATCCCGGTTTACTTGGATTGATGACGGCTTCTGATGAAACTCCAGGAATGCCAGAATATATATCTAGTATTTGGGGAATACCAAAAAGAAATCAAGTTTACTCAGCAAAACCCGGTACAAAAGAAGCCAAATTAGCAAGTTTAGGTGTTTCAGCAAATGGGTTTATTCCAAATTTTGCGCCTCCAACAAGTGCAATAAGAATCCCTTGGTTTAAAAAATTTGGCAATCCTGCTTTTGATGCTATTCAACCTGCTTTAGGAATATCTAAAGCAAGTGATACAGAAACTTTTAGACAAATCAATTTTAAAAGTACCGCTGAAGGCGCAGATGAGAGAGGGGATAGTAATATATTTGCTCCATTGTTTGAGGATTTTGCATTTAAAGCAATGCAATTAGTTTCTCAACCAGATATAAAAAATGATTTAATAAGAGGTTATGTATTGCAACCAGGAACAAATCAAAAACAATCAGCATTAGATGCTGCATTAAAAGAAGCTGGTGTAGGTATAGAATACAAAGGCTACCCAAAAAAGAATTTAACGGGAAGCATTACTGGAGAATTGACAAGAAAATATGAAACACTATCTAAGACTAATCCCGCAGCAGCCGCAAAACTAAAAGAATTAATTATTGCTTTTAATGAAGTAGGTCATGAAAATCAAATAACTTCAGAATTAGGTAAAAAACTTTTTAGTCCTTTAGCTGGTGTGAGTTATTCTCAAATGGTCAAGAATAGCCCTGATCTTGTAAAAGGATTATCCGCAGAAACAAATAGTTTATTAAATAGTTATGTCAAGAATCCTGCGTTTTTAGCAATGGCTTCTGCAAGTGGTTTCATTCCTAACTTTGCATATAAACAAGAAGTAATGGGCTTAGAAGAAAGCATGAGCGGCAACAAGGCCATTTTCGATACAAAGCCTTTCCCTCATATTAGAAATAGCAGTCAACCAACATTCAGCTCTGCAATTGCTGATCATGGTGGTTTAGGTAATGCATTGAGCGATTCAATGAGAGGACAAAAAGCTGCTGGTTTAATGAGCGGAGGATTCATTCCTAATTTTGTACGCACTCGTCAACGCAATCCTAGAGTATCAGGTAATTTACAATTAGAAACAATGGACCCAAGTGTTATTGGTTCTGCATCTGGATCGCCTATTTTACCAAGTAATTTAAAAAAGAATTTGATTAAATCTGTTAATGATATAATTAAAGAATATTCTGATGGGGCAATAAATCAAGATGAATTAAATAAAAGAATAAAATCTTTAAGCTCAAGATATCAATTAACTCAGCAAAGTGAAGAAAAATTACAAAATTCTGTTAATAAACAAACGGCTGCTATAAATAATAATCAAAGTAAATCTGATAAATTTGCTAAAAGTTTAGCTTCGGCGGGTACTGCTATTTCGATTGCTGGACCTATGCTTGCAGGACAAATTGAACAAATGGCTTTTGGTAATAGAGATAGAACTGATATGACTAGCGGAGAAAGATTTGCTCAATCTGCATTAAGTACAGGTTTAACTGCTGTTACTACAGGCGTTGGTATAGGCGCAAGCTTTGGGCCTATTGGTGCTGCTATTGGTGGTTTAAGTGGATTGTTAATAGGTTTAGCAACTGCAACTGATGCAGCAAAATTATCAATTGAAGATTTAAATAAAATAAATGAAAAATATTTCACCCAGCAATCTCAAAATTTGAGTTCTAGTCAAGAATATATTCAGTCTCAACAACAATTAAATGATTTGATATCTAAAGGAGCAAGCAATGAAGATATTCAAAAAGCTAGTAAAAATTTAGCAGAAAATTTTTCAAAAATAAAAGACGTTAATTTACAGAAAGCTTTTATTGAAACTGGAGGAGATTTGAAAAAAATGGATAAAGTTGTTAAAGAGTTTACCGATAATTTAAATACTCAAAAATTAACTAGAGGAATAATTGCTAGTACTAAAGATCTTTCAGGTTTTTCAAATTATTGGCAAAGTGTTCTTTCCTTTTTTGGAGGAAAAACTTCTTTTGACGTTTCTACAAATTTAGATACAGAAAATATAAATAACTTAATTTCAGCATTATCGCAAATAAATGTTCCTTCTAATAGATTGCAGTTTAAAGGAAAATCACTAGCAAATAGAATTCAAGAGGCTAAAGCAGAATATAGTAAAACTACAGGCGTTCCTGCTGAAAAAGTTGTTCTTGACAATTTAGATGATATTCAAAATCAATTTGCTTCTGAATTTGCACAACAAAATAGTGATTTTATAAACGAATTAACTGAAAAAGCTAAATTTGCAAACGAAGAAGAAAAACAAAAATATAAAGAAAAAATAGGTTCGCTTTTAGCTCGTTATTATGAATTTATAAATCAAGGTTTAAGTGAAAGAGAAATAACTCAAAAAAATGCTTCGATAGTCAGTCGTCTTTCACAAACAGCGGTTCAATCTTTTTCTCAGATTTTTAAAATAATTGAAAATCAATTTAAAGATTTAGCTTTTAATATTGCAATGGATTTTGAAAAAAATAGCGCTAAAAATAGAGTTGAAAACATATTGTTAGATTTCACAACAAATTTTAATGATGAGATGTCTAGTTTTGTATTAAAAAATTTACCTGATCTTGATAAATTTAGATTGGCACCAATAGTCGCAAGACAGAAAAAGGAATCATCTTTTAGAAAATTAAGTTTAGAGTCTTCAGATTTTGAAATAAAACAAGCTAGAGATAGAAGCTTGTTTTTAATGGAAGGCGCTCAAAATTTAACTAAAAATTTTAAAGAACAAATGTTAGATTCAGAACAAAATGCTAAATATTTTCTAGAGAGCATTCTGCCTGATTTAAAACAAGGTAATTATGATGTTAATGTTGGATCTGTAGCTCAAAAAATGTTTGAAAGAAGACAAAAAGATTTAATTGACTATTCTGCTTCTTTAGAGTCAAGAGGTTTAGGGATTACAAGCGTTTCTGGATTAAATGGAAGAAGAGGTGCGCCTTTAGATTTAAATAATCCAGAAATGATAAGATCGTTGCAGACATCTATATCTCAAAGATTAAATATTAAAGATTTAAATCCAAAAGATAGAGAAGATCTTATTAAATTAAATGATAAACTTATTTTAGCTGAAAGAGCTAGCGCATTTTTAAGAAATCAAAACGCTCAAGATGAAATAAATAATGCATTAAAAGTTCAAAATTTAGAAAAAATTAAATTTGATTTAATTGCTGAAAACGCTAGAAAAGAATTTGAATTAAATCAAACTCTTTCTAAAGAAAGAATGAAAGCTCAAGAAATCATGGCCGTGGAAGAAGCTAAAATTCAATCAGAAAATTTGATCAGAACGAAAAGTATGGAAGCTGCGAGCAAGCGTTTAGGATTCGGCGCTGATTTATTTAAAGCGCAGAGAGAAGGTAGAATATCAGATATTGAAAGAAATCTTTCTGATCCAAGATTAGAAGCTGGTTTAGGCGTTAAAGAAATAACTGAAAGAAGAATTAAAGCAGAAAGAGAAATACTAGAAGAAAGAAGAAAAATTGAAGATCAAGCTTTAGCTACTGAAATAGCTCAAGCTCAAATGCAATTATTAGCTGAAATACAAAATACTAATGCGTTAGAACAGTTAACTAAAGCTGTATTAGCAATGACTAGTTCTAATTTAATAACAGATTTAGGAGGTCAAGATCAAATAAATAGGATTGAAGAGTATATTAGAAATCAATTACCCACAGGTCAATTAGGAGAAGCAACATCTATGCGTGATATAAATTTTGATGTTGATAGAGAATTTGGAAAAGGTTCTTATGGTAAATATTTAGCTTACAAGAGAAACGAAGAACAAAGACAGCTTTTAGATAATAATGCTGCCAATATTGCTAATATGAGAGAGCAGTTAAAAAAATCTGGTAACTTTAAAGATGAACAATTAACTTATAATAATTTAGAAAATTTAGCTAAACAAAATCCATTATTTGCAGATCAAGTCCAATTATTAAAAGAACAATATGATAAACGTAAACAAATTTTAGATATACAAAGAAGTAGTGTAGATAAAGATCAAGCTCAAAAAGATGCTTTGGCAAGACTTAATGCTTCTTTTATTGGAAATATGGCTTTAGGTCTTGGAGGGCTAAGAAAAGAAGGAGATGATATGTTCTTAAAATTAGGTAGAGATCTTCCTAGAATGTTTGCAGATGGAATGGTAGATGGAATAAAAGCTGTAATTCGTGAATCAGATAATTTAGGTGACGCTTTAATGGGTATTGCATCAAAATTTCTTGATGAAATAAGCACAACGTTGATGAGATCCGGCATGTATCAAATATTAGGAAGTATAGGAATGGGCATTCCAAGTGTGCAAACAGCTCTTGGAGGTAAACAAAAAGGAGGCGTAATTCGCGCTCAAAATGGAATGTTCGTTTCTGGAACTGGTTCTGGAGATAAATATCCAGCATTACTTGAGAATGGTGAATACGTTTTAAATAGAAGAGCGGTAATGGCGATGGGCGGTCCTGCTGCTCTCGACACTCTTAATTTTAGCATGGCTCCTCGTTTCGCCTCTGGAGGTTCATTTGGATTTGATTTAGCAAGTTCTAAATCCGATGCCGAAAACATTGCAAAAATGGAAAGTCTAATGACTAGCGAAGGTTTAGAAAATAGTCCTTTATATAAAGAATTATCTGATGCTGAAAAACAAAGACGAGAAGAAGATAGAAAAAAGAGATTAGCTAGAAAACAACAAAGAGCGGCTTTGATTGGACAATTTGCTGCTGCTGGTATTACACTTGCTATCGGTGCTGGTTTGAGTAATGTAATGAAAAATACTGAGTTAACTAAATTGCAGAAAATATCCGATAAAATGCAATCAAATCCTTATGGATATAAATTTACAGCCAGTGAAATGAAATTATATAATAAAGGAGTTTCAAAAGGTATGTTGTCTCCTTCTGGTCAATTAATAGGTGCTGGAATGAATACTCCTAGAACAGGTATAAGCAGTGTATTGTCTCCAAAAGCATTTATTGACCCAAGAAGACAAACTGGTGGTTTAATTGGTTCTCGCTTATCCGATACAATTCCCGGTTATATGGAAGGAGGATTATATAGTTCATCAATAGTTAAAAAATATGGAACTGGTATGCAAGGCGGCGGTTCTTCTATAATGGCAGCTGGAAATAATAGCTCTACAGTCAATAATAATACGAATGCTAATAATTCGTTTAATTTTAATACAACGGTTCAAAGAGACGGAACTATAAAAATGGGGGCAAATACTACAAGTTATCAACAACAAGATGTTGAGCTTTCTAAAAACTTAAATGCTAAAATGTATGCTGTAGTTACTGAGGTTATAAGAAAAGAAAAGCAATTTGGTGGTTCGCTAGCAGGAATAAGAAATTAAAATGAAAAGCGCATTACTTAATTACGAAAATATATTTTATTTGAATAATACAACCATTTCTGGAATAACATCTATTAATGGAAGTTATAATATAAATTATGAACCTATTAAAACAATAGGTGTTGGATACAATAAACAAGTAATTGCTGAAGTGCCGGTTGCTAATTTTTCTATTGCTAAATATTTATTATATAATGATCCTTTTTTACCTTTTACTGGAGAAAATGCCAATAAAACTGCTAAATCTTTTAAAGGAAGTATAAACTATAATGGTAAAAAATTAGGTTTTTTATCTGGTTATTTAAATGCTTTTTCTTTATCGTGTTCGGTTGGTGAAGTGCCTTCAACAACAGCGGATATAATAGTTTATGGAGACTTAGGTCCAAGCTTAGATGCGTCAGGTAATTTCAAGCCACCAGAGTTATTCGTGCCACAAGTTAAAGATATCGTATTGACTTGTAGCGGATCTTCTTCAAATAGGATAACTAGTTTTGATTATTCTATAAATTGTCAAAAACAACCAGTATATACTTTGAACCAAAGTGGAATTTCTTTTTCTGGACCAACGGGACCAACGACACCGATTCCAAATTATATTCCAAGCGAAGTATTATTAAATGTTCCAATAGAAATTGATGCTAACTTCACATTAGAAGTAGACGATTATCAAAGCAGATCATTATATAATATATTAACTAATGATACAGATACAAATTTTAATATAGTTATAAAAGGAAAAGTTTTTCAGAACACTTCTTTAGTAACCAGTGATATAGAAGGATTCAATGCAAACAATGGGGTTACAATTTTTAATCAAAGTTTTTCTAATGTTAAACTCGTATCACAGCAATTTAATACATCAGCAGACGATGTTTTAAGTGTAAATTTAAGTTATAAAGGTTATCTAAATAGTTAATATGAGTACACCATTAGCTTCATTTCCAGCAAAACTAGGCTCAAGCGTTGTTTCTAGTGATATATTTTTTATATCAGATTCAACATCCGCAAATAACAATAAGATAACCACCGAAGAGCTTTCAAAAGCTTTCACGGGTTTATACGCACAAACGGCTCAAGGGTTTACAATATTTGAAAATACTGAAAATTATGGTTTATCAATAAGCGGTGCGTATGGTTTTGTCGGCATTAATGATAGAACTCCATTTGTTTCATTAGATGTGGTAGATAATTTAACAGCTACAAATGGTTCGGGTCAAATTAGATTAAGCACCTTAGATTCAGGAAGAAAAATAGCTTTTTCCTTGTCTGATCCAAATGTTTATTATCAATTTAGCAAAAAACCTAATGATACTAAATTATATCTTGAATCTTCTATTAATAGTGGATCGACGTTTACTAATTTATTTGTAGTAGATCAAAGTGGTAATTTTGGTATAACTAATTCTACTGACGCTTTAAGTAATAAGTTCTTAGTAAGTGGTTCATCAGTTCAGTTTCAAAATTCAGGTAATGCAATACTTTTTGATCCATATAACGGAGAAATTAAAACAAGCGCAACAGATGAAGCTTTATTAATAAATTATAATAACATTGGAGATATAAATATAGGTAGAAATGCTGTTTATGTTGATAATAGTTTGAGTGCGCCAAAAATAGGACTTGGACATAATCTTCCAGCATATTTATTGCATCTCAGTGGCATAGGTCAATTAGCTAGATTTCAATCTAGTAACGCTCAGTCTTACGCAAGTTATAAAAATAGTACTGCAACTTCATATTATGGAATGCAGTCTAATAAAATATATTTTGGATCAGAAAGTTCGTTGAGTGAAAAGAATTTAGTATATTCTATTGCAGGTAGCGGATTTCTTGGTTTAGGTACTACAGGGCCTGCTTATAAATTAGACGTTAGAACTACAGATCCTACTGATAGTACACCAGCTTCGTTTCAAAATACGGATACGCAAGGGTATTGTCAAGTAGTTATTGCTTGTAACAAAGCTTTTGGCGGTGGCGATACTGGACCAAGAAATAGTTTAGTTACATTTTCAAGATATGATGCCACTCCTGATACTCAAAAATGGTCTATTGGTAATCTATATAATGATACTACATTTACATCATTAAATGATTATTTTGTTTTTGTAAAAAATGGTTATGGTGGAATCTCTCCTGATGTAGTTGCAAAATTAAGTCCAGCAGGTAGTTTAGATATTGATGGAAGTTATACTAGTAGTGATAGTTATTGTAAAGGGAAATTTATTCAAACATATCAAACTAGAGTAACTGGTTTTGATGTTTATTTTAGCGCAATTAATCCTAATTCTGATATAATTCCAAGCGGAAATAATTATTTACATGCTCCTTTTACAATAACTCCATATGCAGGTTCTGTAGAAAAAGTTTCTATTTTTACTTCCGATACTGATGCATTATCAAGCTCATATAGATTTGAGATATCGGTAATTACTCCAGCTTATAATCCTGCGGTTCCAAGTGAATTTGTTACGGGTTTTTATGTAAGTCCACCAAGTGATCCTGTAGCTTATCCTACTAGTGGTATAATTGGTGCAAGCTATTTTAACACTATAAATCCAAATGTTATATATTCAAAAACTAAAGCAAATATAAGTGGATCAACCAGTTTTAATTTAGGTCAACTTTTACAATTTAGATTATGTGAACCAACTGGCGGTAAAAGCACAGCAGTTGATTTTACAGTAGTTTCAACAATTGCATATACTATAACTTAATGAGTAAATATATAAAATATGAAAACATAGATTTTCGAATTAATAATAATATTTTTTATTCGAAATCTGTGCAGCTTTCATTGAATACTAATATTTCGCCAATTCTTTTATCGGATGGGTCTTTATTAAGATATGCACCAGAAAATACTATCGTTGGATCTTTGGATACAGATTTTTATTTAACTGGATCTTTGCCTTCATTTCTAGAACCAACTTCAAATTTAGAGTCTTCAATTGAATGCATTTTTGCTGGTGTTAAAATAACAGATTGTTATTTAAAATCTATATCTTTTAATGTATCAAATTTTTCACCAATTCTTTTAAAAGCTAACTTTGACTGGTATGGGAAATTAAATTCGACGAATAGTACAACTGATATGCGACCATTTTATTCAAATAGAAATCCTAGCTTATCAGAAATATCACACGCTAATAATACATATTTGATTGATACAAATAAAGTTTTTGGTTTTTCAGAAATATTTAATTTTAATTATTCAGAATCTGTGGATAGAATTCCTTTTTTTGCAAATGATCAGATAACACCTTTTAGAGTTGCTAAAACTAATAAAATGAAATCAATTTCTGTTGAGGGCAATTTTCCAAAAAAATCAAACGTTTTAGAAATACAAGGAACGACAACTAATTGCGAATTATATTTAAAAGATTATAGTTCTAATCTTTTGAAAACTTTTAATATTTCTGGAGTTATCGAATCTCGTTCTTTCAATGTAACAACAGATGGTTTATTACAAAGTTCTTTAGCGATAACACAACGTTTAGCACCACTTAGAAATACATTATGAGTAAATTTTTAGATACGCAATTTTCAGTTACTGGGATTAAAAATTTTTATGCTGGAGCTTCATACGATCAATATGATTTGGTTGATTTTCAGTATTATACTGGTAATGCAATTTATCCAAAAGATTTGTCAGGTCTATTTGCATGGTTTAATTTAGATAATTTAAATAATTTAGAATTTGATAGTTCTGGAAAGATCTCTGCTTGGTATAATTCTGCTCCAGGTCATTCTGCTGAAAATTTATATAATTTTGATACGTCTGATAATACTAGACCGAAATACAGTCAAGATAAAAACGCTGTAGTTTTTGAAGCTAATGCTGATATAGGAACTCTTAATCAATTATATACTCATCCTACTTCTCCAAATTTTTCTGGTTTTTTAACTGGAGATAGATGTTGGTTTATTGTTTATGAATTTGATAGTTTAAGATCAGGTAATTTAACTACTCCTCAAGGTTATTATGCTAATTACGCAACGATAATAAATACAGATGAAAAAAATATTTCAACTGCATCTACTGGTTATTTAGGTGTTTATGGAAATAATTCTGATAATATTATCAACTCTAATGTTTTAGCTAAATCTCAAGAATTTGTTATGGATAGTAATCCAGCAAATTTATATCCGACAGCTTCATCTTTAAATTCAGCTTTTTCTTCAGCAGATTTATTGAATAAAAATATAATTTCCATAGTTAAAAATAACACCACTAATAATTTAATATTAAGAAACAATGGTCAAGAAATTTTAAATATAACAACTACAAATTTTGCAAGTGGTTGCGCTAGCTTAAGAATAGGAACCGCTGGTAATTTTCATGGAGTTGTCCCTGCTGGTGCTGTTTATAATTATGATGCTAGCAATATTTCAATAAATGAAATACTCGGATATAGTGCGCTACCAACAAACGAACAAATAACTGGTTTAGAAAAATATTTATTTAAAAAACATTTTTTAAATTCTGATAATTTATATATAGCTAAAGATGATTTTACAGCTTCGTCTTATCAATACAGTCCGATAAATTTAACTGGCGCTTTAAATCTTACAAAAGATATCGATTTTATTTTTAATAAAACATATGGTTGCTCTGCCAGTTTTTCAACAAAAGCTATAAAAGCAAATTATGGAGACGGTTATTATACAAATGTTATACCAAATATTAATAATATTATTACTAATTTTACTTTGAGTTATAATGGATTGACGGACAAACAGGCAAATTCTTTAATCGGTTTTTTTCAAAACAGTTTTGAATATCAGCCATTAACGCTAACATCTTCTTATGAAAATGTCGAGATAGATTTATTTTATCCTTACAAGGATAATGCAAAAATTTATTTCGAAAACTTAGATCAAAAATGCGTTGATTCAAATATTAATAATATAACAATAAATTGTACGACAGCCTACGATTCAAGCTTAGATTATAAAGGATATTTAGTTACAAATGAAGAAGTTATAAGATTTTTCGATTTCGCTAAAGTTTATAATTATAATGATGTTGTTTATTATAAAAGCTCATCATTAGAAGGTGGTTATTATTGGTTCACGGGACAAAATCCAACTTTAGTAACTTCAGAACAAAGCCCAACAGGATCAAATAGTTTATTTACAAGAGATTTTTATTTTAAACCAGATCTTGATTTTTCTATACCTGTAAAGCCCAGATTTTTAAAAAATGAATATGAGTTAACGTCCGTTACTTTTGAACAAGATGGTATAAATAAAAATATTTTAGATCTTTCTTTAACTTTTAATGGGCGTTCTGATAAAGAAGCTATTGCTATTTTAAAATTTTTAGATGCTCATTGTGGTTTTAAATTGTTTGAATTTATTCTACCAGAACCTTATAATAAAAATATAACTGTTTATTGTCCAGAGTGGAATCACACATATAAATTCAAAGACAATCACGATATATCTGTTAAATTTTTAGAGTTTAAGGGAAAAACCGCTTCTGATATATATTTCAATACTTTACTATCGTTATGACATATACAAATATTACAGGAGTTAACGTGGGAAATTGTTTAACTGGTTTTGGAATTCATTTTCCAGTTACTGTTATAAATGATGGTAATTCTGAAGTTCTTTATTCTTTTGCGGTCACTAATTCTACCAATTTTTCTTTATCTAGTTCTTCAGTTAGTTTATATCCAAGCAATTCTGGCGTATTTGATATCTTTTATAAACCTACAATAGAAGGTTTGGCGCAAGATGAAATTTCTGATATAACTATAAACTCTGTATCGGTTGAAGATAATTCACTTGATCCAAGCGGAGTTATAACAATTAAAGCTACTGGTCGTAGTATCATCAATATAACAGGCGGAAATCCAAGATCATTTAGGGTGGTTGGAAGTTTTTCCGCTAATGATGGTCCAAAATTTAATTTTTATTGGAAACATCCAACTGGAATAACTGGAGATAATTTACATAATTATTTTATTACTGGATATAATTTGCAATTGTCTAGCGATTCAGATTTTGATCCATTGTTATATACAAAAGAAATAAATATCTCATCAAATACAAATTTAAATCCTAAGTATGCTAGTTATTATGGTTTTAATGATGAAGATATTTTCACATCAATAACGAAAAATGATTTATCTTCATTAGCACTAGATACACCTTATTATGCAAGATTATATACATGTACTGTTAATAATACAGGCGTTAGCGTATACGCTTCTGGAGTAAATTCTAAAACTGATGGTTTACCATCAGAAATAGCCGTTGGATATTCTGGGACTCCTATTGCAATAAAAATAGAAAAACAACCACTAAATGTATATATCGAAGCTAATCAATATACATCAATGTATGATTTAGATTCAAAAATATTAAGTTTGGTTGGCAGCAGTGCAGATATGTCTTTTTATTCTGGTATAAATATATATTTACCAGAAAATTCTATTTTTAGATCTGATAATACTGCTTTGCCAGCCATTAAATTAGATGGTGTTTATTTAAATTTTACTGGTTCTACCACTTTGCTGCCTAGTAATGATACTGTTGTTAATATATATGTTCCTACTAGTACGGTTATAGCGGGTCAACATGGGAAAGGTGGTAAAGTTAAATTTAATAATAATATACAAACTAATAAAGCGCAAGGAAATTTTACTTGGGAATATTATAATTTTACGCAAGATATAACTACACAGCAAAATAATACAACTCAAGCTTATAATAACACGAATCAAAAAGAAATATATGATACTTCAAATGGGGGACCAGCTATTTCATTGAAATTACAAAGCAACAATCAAATTCAAGAAATAAGAAAAGATATAAAATATAAAATCCATTCGCAAGTTGGTTCTAGAATTTATTCTGGAGGTGGAGGTACTAAAGCTGGTATTCATATTGTAGGAGGTAATGGGGCTTCATCTTTTCAATTTTTAGGATTTCAATCATCAGATACACAAGATAATTCTATGTATCCAATGTATTTTCCAGTAAATGGAAATTTATCTAACAATAATTTATATATAAATTGGAACGTTTATTATAGAAATAATTTTGGTGGATCTATTAAATCAAGCACTGTGTCTCCTGCTTTTCCTTACTGGGGAGAAGTAGGATTCAATAAAAGCATTTTTTTAAATAGAAAAGCGGATTTAAATAAAGAAACAAATGAATATTTATTTTCTACTGTTATAAATAGCGCTCCACCTGATTTGGGCGTTGATTTTTATGGAGATCAAATTAGTAATTATCGTTATGAATTTTTACCAATAAATAATTTAACTGAAAATCGTCAGCCGGGATACCTTGTCGAATCATTATCAGAAAGTTATGTAAAATTATTTATCGCTAATTCTTCATTTATACCAACTGATTATACTTTTAGATTTGCAAATAATGGACTTACTAGCGCAACAAATTGGACAGGGGGAACATCAGCTAGTCCAAGTTTATATACTTTATCTAGTACTAATGCTGGCGATTATGTTTCTAATTTTGAAAGTTTATCATATAAGGCTTTAAGATTAAAACAAAATAAAGATATTCACATTGATTTTTCGAGTTCAATTAATAAAAATTGCAAAAATTTTGATATGTTTTTTGTTTGCGCTTTCGACAGTATAGCTTTGAATCAAGGAACAAATACTGTTGCAAAATTATTTGACTGGACTTTAACTAGTTCCGCAAATAATACAGTCAAAAATCAAATTTCAGTTTTTAGGCTTACAGAAAATCAGACAACTTATACATCAAAAGATGATCTAATATTTGATTTTAAATTATTGCCATTGGTTAATCAAAAAGACGAATCTTCGATAACAAATTTTGCTTTTACAGGAATAGCTACAAAAGATATTCAAAAAATATCGAAACCTTTGAGTGGAAGTGGAAGTTTTAGACCTTTTATAATAAATATTTCTAGATATTCAGATACTTATTATATTTATGTTAACGGCATTTTATTAAAAACAACAAATTCGTTAGGTGGTCCTAGCAACATATTGTCTTCAACCGCTAATTTAATAACGAATTTAAATTCAACTACATTCAAGTTGATCAATTCATCATCTTTTTATATTAATTATTTTGATATTTTATTTTATAGTAGGACTATAACTGCTTCAGAAAGACAGCAAGTTAATAATTATTTAACTAACTCTTATTTAAATTTATTTGCGGGAAGCCTGGCCACAGAATTAGATCTTAAATCTAATGCGTATGCTTATAGATTACCGAATATTTTTAATTTAGCTGGTAAATCTTAACTTTATGAATACTTTTTTTAAATTAGATAATTATGTCGTTTTAGACCTTTTTGAACTACAGTTAGAAGCTACGGAGGGTTATTTAAGATTTCATGGTTCAAAGAATTTTTCACGCGATATAATTTTTCAGGGTCAAACTTATATTTTTATACCATGTGAATTGTCTAATATAGAATCTTCTTCAAATGGAAAACAATCTAAACCAACAATAAAAATTGCAAATATAAATAATTATATTTCATATATTTTGAAAGATAGATCTGATTTAATTGGAAACGCTTTTAATAGAAAAAAGATTTTGGCTAAAGATTTAGATTCTGAAAATTTTGAAAATGGTATAAATCCATTCGGTATTTCTAATTTTAAAACTCATATCGCTTTTGATGAATTTATTGTAAATTTAAAAAAATTAGAGAATAAAGAACATGTTGAAATTGAATTAGCGACAAAAATTGATTTGCAAAATTTAAACATACCAGCAAGAAAAATAACAAATGATACTTGTTCTTGGTGTTATAGATGTTATGGGTGTAATTATGGAAATACTTCAGATTATGAAGGTCCAGTTGTAATTATATCTCAATATTCACCTAATGCATTACCGAGTAAAGATTATTTTCTATCCTTAAATTCTTATGATGTCGGTATTCCTATAGCAGATGAAAATGATAAAACATTTTTATCTAGTTATAAAGCTAATCTAGCGAATAATTCATATAATTTATCTACATTGAGATATAGTGGTCAATGGTCTCCAACTGCGATTTATAATTCTGGTGATTTTGTTTATTTAGATTATTTGCCCAATGTGTTAACGAATGGAACTAATGCTTCAACCGTCAATCTATCAAACAAATCTAAAAACTTTTATGTTTGTATTGAAAGTGATATTATCAATAAACAACCGGATATGAATACAGATGTATGGAAACAAGATCAATGCTCTAAAACTTTAAGAGGCTGTTTATTAAGATTTCAAGATTATATTGTTAAAGATAGTAATGCAGTATCAAATAAAGCTTTACCTTTTGGTGCATTTCCATCGACATTTCAATATGATAATAAATCCTGAGTTGCTAGATCAAATTAAGTCATATTGCAATAAAAACCCTTCAATTGAAAACTGTGGTTTTATTGTAGAAGATTCTGGGAAATTGTCTTTTGTACCAGTAGATAATAAACACCCTGATTCTATAAATTATTTCGTTGTTTCTCCTAGAGATTATCTTAATATAAAACAAAAATATAAAATAAAATATTTATTTCATAATCATAGATCTGAAGCATCTTTTTCTAATGTAGATATTCATTATCAAAAATATCATGGTATGAATATGTTGTTATATATATTAGATACCGATGAATTTAAAGAAATAAAGTGTAAATAAGTCTATGGTTAATGTTAAATTACATGGTGTTTTTGAGGATTTCATAAAAACAGAATGGAACTTAAATGTTTCTTCTGTATTAGAAGTTTTTGAAGCTATAGAGGCAAATAGTAGTAAATTAATATCAACTTTAGGAACTTTTAATGAATATTTAAGTTATTTTATTATTTATGTAGATGATAAAATTATGCCTCCAGAATATTTGAATTCTCCAATTTTAAAGAAAAATTCTAAAGTTGAGGTTGTTCCTTTTATATTTGGTTCCGCTGAATTAGCTATTGGTATAGCTTTAATGTTAATTGGTACTGGAATTCAAATGTTAATAACAAAATTATTAACACCAAAATCTCCTACAGATGTCAAAACAACTTCTAGATTATTTAGTAATTACGAAAACGTTACGATGAGAAATGTTGCGGTTCCAATAGGATATGGAAGATGTAAAGTTGGATCTATTGTTGTATCTAATAATATATCGTTTTCAATCTATACGGCTTCAAGTTTAAATTCTCAATTATTAGAGTATTATAAAGATTATGTTATTGTAGGAGAAAATTAATATATTTATGAAAATAATACCTTCGCCTTCAATACAAGCTGCTTTTGGTTTATCTTTTACTAATGCAAATCAAAATTTAGAAACTGAATCTTTTTATGATGTTTTAGATTTAGTGTCAGAAGGGCCAATTGAGGGTTTGGTTGATTCAAATGGTCAAACAGTAAATTATATTAACACTAACTCTTCTGATGTTCAAACATTAAGCTATGGTATTTATTACAATGATGTGCCAATAAGAGAAAAAAATACAGATTTATATAATTTTTCTGGTTCTAAAATCTCTTTTACTACTGGCGATCAATCTAAAAATTCTATATCTACAAGCACAGCTATTTATGATTATAAAATTAAACTTTATGATATTTCATTGGGCGCGATTCTTTTGGCATCTAGAAATAATTTTAAATTATCTTCGGTTCCTGTAAAAGCTTGCCCGAATATAAGTTATGATTTTTTTACAGATAAAAACGCTAACACGAATCAAAAGACATATATAGCTTTTAAAAACTATTCTCGTCCGTTTTCGCATTATGTAAAAAATAAATATGCAACTTCTTTAAATTTAAATATTGGTGTTGAAAGTTTATACAATCTTTCAGAAAATGGATCTGTTTTATGTTCTGATCTGCGTCTTATTGTAAACGTTTCCAATTTAACGCAAAAAGAAAATTTTTATCTTTATGTGCAAGGTTCTTTTGTTGCTAAAGGAGGAGCAATTGTTTTACCTTTTGAAATAGTTTTTGAGGAGATAGATAAAAAAATTAATTTATTTCCAGAAATTGTTGTAAATGTTTATAGTTTATCTGAAAAAATAACTTATACTAGCAATCAAAATAGAAATGTTTATGTTGATTCGGTTGTAGAAAAAATAGATTATCCATTTTCTTATCCATATTCCGCTTTATGTAGAAGCGTTGTAAGTTCAAAACATTTTAATAATATACCTACTAGGACATATGACTGCAAACTTTTGAAAATAAAAGTTCCAGAAAACTATGATGGTGAGGCAAGGGAATATGATGGAGATTGGTCAGGTAATTTTAGCAGAACTTTAAAATGGACTAATAATCCAGCATGGATTTTTTATGATCTTTGTATTAATAGTCGCTATGGAATGGCGAAAGGTAAATTAAATGAAACTGATTTGAATAAATGGCAGTTATTATCAATATCTAAATATTGTGATGAACTGGTTAAAACAAATGCTGGTACAAAATATGATCCTGATTATTTTTATTTTGAAAATTCTTTGAGTTATGGAGATTCTGGATTTAATACAATAACTTTTTCTACAGGATTGACAGAAGCTCAACTACAAGAAAAATATCCAATAGGATATACTTTATATATTTATGATTTAAAGAATACTTCAGGCGAGTATATTAATGAAAATTTTAAAAAAGTTATTTTAACAGCTAGAGTTTCATCTAATATTGCTACTTTATTTTTATGTAATGATTTTGGACCAAGAAAAATTTTAGAATCAGATGTTAGTGGGGTTTTATTTTCAACTTTACAGAAAATAATCGCTAATACTCCAACATTTAATGTCGAAAATATAATTAAAAACATAATAGCATCATTTTTTATAAATGCGGCTTCAGGTATAAATCCAAATAATTCGGATACATTGCCGATATCTATTAATCACACGTCCAAACGTATTTTTGAAAAATCTTTAAATGTTAAAAGTGGATATTGTGTTGCAAAGCATAGTGATTATCAAGATTTTCTAGAACCTCGTTTTTCTTGTAATTTAATTTTAAATAGTGAAAATGAGGGTTTAAAAGCTTTAACTGATTTAGCATCTATTTTTAGAGGGATGTTTTATTTTAAAAATGGAATGCTTAATTTAACAAGCGATGTTAAGCAAAATAGTGTTTATATATTTACGAATTCAAACATTAAGGATGGTTTATTTACATATTCATCTGGAGATTTAAATAATTTATTTAGTGTTGCAAAGGTTAAATATTCTGATAAAAATGATAATTTTAAAGATAAAATTATATATGTCGAAGACGCTCAATTAATAAGACAAATAGGTCTTGTAGAAAAAGAAATTTTAGGTTTTGGAGTTACTTCTAAGTATGAAGCTCAAAGAATAGGTAAATGGTATTTAGCGACTGGTAAACTAGAATCAGAAATAGTAAATTTTATATCAGGATTTGAAGCGTCTATTTTACAAATCGGAAATATTATTCGCATATCGGATTCATTAAAAACATCATCGGTTATATATGGAAAATTGACAAGACTAGATGTTGTTAATAAATCTATATATATAGATAGAGAGGTTTCTGAAGACTGTTTGGGTAAATTAATAAGAATATTTTCTTTAATAAATAATAATCCTATAGAATTGATGTTTTCTGTTTATGAAGTTGATAACAAAAATTTAAAGCTAAAGATATTGCCTTTTACTTATATGAACTGGAATATTGTTCAAAAGATATCTTCGGGAGATGATGGAAAAACTTTGATGTCTTCGTCTGCTTCAAATCCTGATGGATGGGATAAAAAGGCTTACACAAATAAAAGTTATATAGATAATTGTCAAATAATTTTTCAAAGTCCTTTTGCTATAAATGATCGCCTTGTGGTAGGAATATCTGAAATTAATAACATATCAGTTAATCAGAATGATATTGATTATGGTTTTTATATTGTAGGAAATGGCACTACGGCTTCATTATCTGTAATTTTAGACGGTGTTATTCAGCCAGCTTTAGCTTCTCCATATGATACAGTAACATCAAATGATGTTTTGAAAATAACTTATGATGGAAAAGAGGTTAATTTTCTTAAAAATGATATTGTTGTTTGTAATTCTATATCTAGAACTAAAGGCAAATCTTTATATGGGGTCGTTGCTTTATATGAAAACTTTAGTAAAGTTTCTAATCTTAGTTTTTCAAAATTTCCAGATTACGAATATGGTCAATACGCTGCATTAAGATCAGATGCTAATTTTGTAGTCTATTTAGAAGAAGATTACTCAAGTCATGATTTATATAGAATAATAAATATAAATGAAGTTTCTTCTAATGAATACGCTATAACAGCTATGAAATATGATGAAGAAAAATTTAATATTGTTGAAAATAATGAATATGTTAATAATCAACAGGATAAACAAAAACAAATTGTTTTTTCTACAGATAATTTTATCAGTCAGCTGTTCACAAATACTGAAGTAAGTTTAGCGATTAATAATGGTAGCGGCCAAACAAGAGCAATTAGTTTTGCTCAGGCTGTAAATACTCAATATGATTACAGTTTTACAATTGAAAAAGAAGTTTTAAACGATCAGTTTAGTAACTCTATTTATGATGAAGTTTACATTGATTTCAAATTTTTATTTGCGATTTTGAATAATAGACAGAATTACGATACTTTTGGATTAATGTGTGTAATTAATAGAAACGGTAAAACAATGAAATTTAATATACTGAAAGAAGATGCATTTGTTGTTAAAGTGTTTCTTGGAGAAACATCAATTGGTTCTTATACAGCTAAAACAGATATTGATTTTTATGCTTTTGACAGAAATTATAAAATAATAAACGTGTAAAATAATTTATGCCTTTATTAACAAATAGTTCTGTATCTTATGCTGATCCTTTTATTGTTAGTAATGTAAAATTTAATTTTACTAGTTCTTTGTCTGTTGCTGATTATAGTCAGTCAGCTTCGTTATTTGGTCTTGATCAATCAATTTCATTTGTCAGTGGAGCTTTAAGGGAAAATGAGATTAATTTATCTTGGGAAGTTATCAGACCAATAACTAAAAATATTTTGTCTAATCGGATAATTGAAGAAGGGTTTTCTGGTTTTTCTGTTGCTTTTTACGATAAAAATAGAAATTTTTTGTTTAATGGCCCGAATTCTTTCTCTTCTACTTCATATAATATATCTGTAGAAGATTTATATAATAGTTTTGAGAACATAACTGGTTTAGAAAATATAAGCGCTTTAAATAGTTTTTTTATTGATATAGTTTCGACAGATAATAAAGGTTTGAAAAGCACTGGTGTTGCTTTAGTAGATTTTAGTAATGTAGATGTTTCTATTACAGATATATCTATTAATAATAATGTAAATTTAACGTTAGATTATTCTAATTTTGATGCGATTAATTATGTTGATGTATATGTAACTACAGGAAGTTATTTTAATTTTGCTAGCGGTCAATTTTTATATAATCAAAGCTATTTTTATCCTAATATTTCAAACATTGAAATACCTGATTTAAATACATTAGATCAACAAAATGTTTCTACTGATAATTCATTGCGAGTTCCATATTTTGTTCATGTTGTTCCTTATAATTATTTAAATAGTGGAGAAGCCGTGGTTTCTTCGGGAATAAAACCATTATCTTATGATTCTAACTCGTTTCCATTAAAAATCACTAATCTAACGGGTTACGCTTTTTATGATTTTAATAATAGTGATAAAGATTTAAACTTACAAGCTTTTATGTCTTGGGACGCTATTCAATCGTCTCAAGATAGTTCATTTCATATTTTTATTGAGCAAAGCGGAAAAAATAATACTAAATATGATTATTATGTACAAAATTTCTTTGTTGAAAATATAAATTCTATTGCTGGTGGAACAGGAACGGGCGCGTACTCTATAACAGGAAATGTTTTTAAAAATTATGGATCTTCTGGTATTCAGTGGGTAGATCATACAATTTATGTAGATAATTTTGGATCGTATCCTACAGGTTTATATTCAAGTGGTTACAATGATTTAAAATATATTTCAGAAATAAGAATACCTTCCGGTTATTTGGAAAGTTCTGAAATTTTTTTAAATTATGGATATACTGGAGGCAATAGTTTTCAGTTCTTACCTTCAGGAGGTCAATATAGCGGAAATGTATATACTGGTTTTTATTCAGACTCAAGATATACAAATACATCTTTAAATTATAATTCAGGATTTTTAGATCTAAATTCTAGTTTTACTGGTATTTGTTTAGCAAGAAGAATTACTGGATTTGCTGATTTTGTTCATAGTTTATATAATCCATCTTTTGTTTTTCCAATTACAGAAGATTCTGATTATTTTGTAAAAGTAAGAGCTATAAATTCTGACGAAACTGTTTCGGAGTTTTCTGATCCTATTTGTATATCTTCTGATTATATAAACAATATTGTAAATTTATCTCCATTAAGCGGCAAAAAAGTTATTGACGGTTCAGGAGTTGCTAATTATATACCAAAATTTTCAGATTTAGACACTTTAACTACAGGAACGCTATATTATAGCGGTTCTAATAATTTAGTATTTACAGAACTTCCAACAACTACAACTTCTGAAAATTTATATAAGTTAGTAATTGAAAATAATATTGTTAAAAAACAATTGGATACTGGTAATGGTACTGCTTTGATTGATGAATTTACTCAAGCAAGTCATGGATTCGTTGTTGGTGATATTGTTAGATTCGATGGAACTACATGGTATAAAGCGCAAGCTGATAGTGCCGAACACGCTGAAGTTCAAGGTGTAGTAAGAACTATTGTTGATTCAAATACTTTTAAATTGGTATATGATGGATTGATTGAAGGATTAAGTGGTTTAACACCGGGGCAGGTTTATTTCTTGTCAGCAACTACAGCGGGTGCGGCAACAACAACGGAGCCAAGTAATTTTGGAGAAGTTTCTAAACCTGTCTATTTTGCATTAACAACAACTTCCGCAAATGTTTTAACATTTCGTGGCGTTATTATTGAACCTCAAAGCGGAACTTCAGGAACAAGTGGAACCAGCGGTGATCCAGTTATTTCTTCTACTTTAGCTTATTATAATAATTCAACTCAAAGCATATCATCTTCTTCAAATACAAAAGTAACTTGGTCTACAGCAGATACTGCAAATACTCAAGGATCGATTGGTTTAACCTTTAATGGAACTGATAGATTTACAAATACTTCTGGAGATACAATTGTTATCACTGTTGATGGATATATAGGGTGGGCAAGCGGTGGAACTTCTGGTACGTCTAGATCTGTATTTATAGTAAAAAATAGTAATGTTTCTTCTTCTCAAGGAAGGTATTCGTATAGTAGTATACCTGCAAACAATGATTATCCAGTAACTCATTTTTCTTCAGTTTTGGTTTTAGCTAATAATGATTATATAGAGATATATGCTTGGCATAACGATTCAAGTTCTCAGAATATAAATGCGCAAAGTAATTATCCAGCAAGCAGAATAATAATAGCTAGAAATGAAGGCGTGGCTGGAATTAGTGGATCTTCTGGAATAAATGGAACATCTGGAACTAGTGGTTCATCTGGTATTAGTGGAAACGCTGGATCTTCAGGAACTAGTGGATCTTCTGGTACAAGTGGAGGATCTGGCTCTAACGGTTCTTCTGGATCCAGTGGAAGTTCTGGTTCTAGTGGTTCTTCTGGATCTAGCGGTTCAAGTGGATCATCGGGTTTAAGCGGTTCAAGCGGTTCTTCTGGATCAAGTGGAAGTTCTGGTTCTAGCGGCTCTTCTGGTTCTAGCGGCTCTTCTGGTTCTAGCGGCTCTTCTGGATCTAGCGGTTTAAGTGGATCATCTGGTTTAAACGGTTCCAGTGGCTCTTCTGGATCAAGTGGAAGTTCTGGTTCTAGTGGTTCTTCTGGATCTAGCGGTTCAAGTGGATCATCGGGTTTAAGCGGTTCCAGCGGCTCTTCTGGATCAAGTGGAAGTTCTGGTTCTAGTGGTTCTTCTGGATCTAGCGGTTCCAGCGGCTCTTCTGGATCAAGTGGAAGTTCTGGTTCTAGTGGTTCTTCTGGATCTAGCGGAACAAAAGGAGAATCAGTTGGGGTTCCATATAAATTCAATAGTTCTTTCGCTGGAGGAAATCCAGGTTCTGGTTATATAGCTTTTAATAGTAATACAGTATCTGCTATTACTAAAATTTATATAAATTCTAGTGATTTAAATGGTGTTGTTAGAAGTGTTTGGATAAATCAATGGGATGATAGCACACAAACTGGTAATAGAGGCTATATATATATAAATAATAAAACTACTGGAACAGATGTAGAATTTTATGTAACTGGAGCAAATGTTACTCAAACTGGTTATATAGAAATAACTGTTGATGATATAAGAGGAACTTTACCAGCAGCAGATGATATTTTATATGTAACTTTTACTAGAAATGGAGATGTTGGAACCAGTGGATCTAGTGGTTCTAGCGGTTCTTCAGGAATCAGTGGGTCAAGCGGCTCTTCTGGATCAAGTGGATCAAGTGGTTCTTCAGGAAGCAGTGGATCAAGTGGATCTTCGGGAACCAGTGGATCTTCAGGAATAAATGGGACCAGTGGATCTTCGGGAACTAGTGGATCTTCAGGAACTAGCGGTGGTATTACTGGTGGTACTAATACTTATGTGGCTAAATGGACAGGGGCTAATTCTTTAAGCACCGCGCAGATTACAGATGATGGTACAAATATAAATATTTTACGCCAAACTGTTTTTGCAGGAATGATTGATGCAGCTTCAAATAATTCTATATCATCAAATGTTGTTACTATAGATTTAAGTACGGCTTCTGTGTACAGAACAACTTTAAATGCTAACATTTCTTCTTTTACAGTTAATAATGCTAATAGTGGTGGCGCAAAAGTAAATACATGGACTATGATTTTTGCTCCAAATGGAACTGCATTTACAATAACTTGGTTATTTAATGTAGGCGCTCAATCAATTACTGCAAAATGGCCGGGAGGAACCGCTCCAACTTTAACAAGCGTAAATAATAAATATGATATATTTACATTTGCATTAGATGGTAATACTAATAATATATATGGCTTTATTGGAGGTCAAAATTTCTAATTTTTAATATTATGCCTATTGGAGCAGCAAGAGCATCAGTTTGGAGAAGAAAAACAACTACATCATCTGTGACTAATTATACGTTAATAAGATACGAAGGTCATACAACGTCTAGTGGAACTACACCTGGATCTAGTAATTCTATTTATGAAATTTATATATTTACAAATGGATATATAGAATTAAGAATTGGTAATTGGCCTGGTACTGGGGGAATAGTTGGTCAATATACTTCTGCTGGTACGGGAGTTGCGTTTCCTAATGCAGGTTCATTTAGCCCGATGACTCAAAACGTAAATTATCTTTGGAATTCTACTGGCACAAGTCCGACTATTTATTTAGATAGTCAGTATGAGAATGGTGCAATTGTAAATGCGTATGGAAGTTTAGCTCCAAGTCTTGGTGCTGGAGCGTATGCTTCTACATGGCCTCCTGCTGGATGGACAAGTTTACAAAATGCACATGCAGATGATCAATTTGTAACAGTTCCAATATCATCAACAACAATTATGGGAACGACTAGAACAAATGCGTATGTTGGAAGTAATTTTTATATAACATTTGGAAGCGGATCTACTAATTATTTATCACTATCAACAACAAATCCAGCATTAGATAAGTTTATGTTCAATGCTGCCGACAGAAGTTATCAAAGAGTAGCTTATAAAACAGGATCAAAATAATATTATTTACATATGAAAGTAGCATTTTTTTTAAACAATTCGTGGGTGGTTGATTCTATTTTTAATTTATATCCACATATATCTTTTCCAGACACTGGTGTGCCAATTGATTTTTTAGAAGAAAATAATTTATATAAAGTAGTTGAATATATCAATCATGACACAATGCAAAAAAAAATAATTACTTTAGATACGCCAAAATTAATAAATGGAAAAATTTATACCGTTGAATTGATAGATAAAACATTACAAGAAATAAATGAAAATAAATGGCAAAAAATAAGATCGATTAGAAACTCTTTGCTTCAGGCTTCTGATATTTATATTTTAACTGACAGATGGGAAAAATACGATCAAAATACAAAAACTATTTGGTCTGATTATAGACAACAATTGAGAGATTTACCAACTACTTTTACTAATCCAGATGAAGTAGTTTGGCCTATAAAACCTGTTTAATTATAATTCGTGTAAACAATATTATGCCAATAACTAGAAATAGAGTAATATACGCTGGAACAGATGTTCTTGTTTCTGATGCTCCATCTTGGAGTGGACAAACGGGAAATAAATCTTTGAAATTATTGAAGAGAGTGCAGTCATCGGCAATATCTATTTCTAATCCAGTATCAAGAGCTAAACAAGTTGGCAGCGCAGATTTTGCATTTGAAAAATATATATCTGCACCAGAAATAACTGTAGATCTATCTTATCTAATAACAGATAATTCAAATGAATTAATATTAGGAATGAATGCTACTGGCAACGAAGGATTTTTAAAAAATCTTTCTGCTACTGGTCAAGATAGAAATTTATTTTTTATACTTACAGATGAAAATGGAGAAGATGCAGATGATTTGACTGATATGGTAGGAAATGATGTTTTTGCGGTTGGAAATGCATTTTTAACAAACTATTCTATAAATGCTGAAGTGGGATCAATACCAAATGTTTCTGTTTCTTTTTCATGTATAAATATGGTTTTCCAAAGTTATAGCGGCACTGGAGCTAATGGAAGTCAAGTCCCAGCAATAACATTATATAACGGTAATAAATCAACTGAAAAATATTTATTAACAGGAGCAAATATGAATCCTGCTAATTATTTATCAAATCAAACTTCCAGAGCAAGTGCTTTGCAACCTGGAGATATAGTTTTACAAATGCCGCAAACACTAATGGGAGGAATAAGATATTCAGGAAATGTACCAGCTACAATCAATTCTTTGCAAATATCAGTACCTATAGAAAGAAAAGATTTGTTGGGTTTTGGAAGTAATTACCCTTACGAGAAAAAGTTATTATATCCTTTGATAGGAACTCTTTCATTCAATGGAACTTTTGATGAAGCTGTAACTGGTGATTTTAGTACGATTTTTGATGATGAAAATAATTATGATTTTACTTTTGGTTTAAAAAAATCAAATGGAACAACAGGTTTAAAAATAGATATTTTAGATGCAAGAGTTGAATCTCAATCTTTTGATTTATCTATAGGAGAGAACATGTCTTTTAGTTCTGAGTTTAGTTTTAAAATATATCCAGAAGATGGAATGAGACTGAGCGGAGCCGCTAGATTAATTTAAAATTCTATTCTAGCATTTTTTGTTTCAATCTTTTTTGGTATATCTTTGAGATGCTTTTTGCCGTTTGTTTTCTTTTTGTATTCATCG
>Ga0315909_10001758_pt1 | contig 28668 bp, 29 predicted proteins | sample LakEriMetagenome_11_FD_203527 | JGI IMG/M metagenome (GOLD analysis project Ga0315909, IMG submission 203527) | Freshwater fungal communities from buoy surface, Lake Erie, Ohio, United States - Buoy 2 MA125 | ecosystem: Environmental > Aquatic > Freshwater > Lake | place: USA: Lake Erie, Ohio... | reverse complement strand
CGTGATGTTGACCTGTACAACAAACCCGAAGACATCAATGTGATGAATCCGTACGGCCAGGTCCCTATCCTGGTGGAGCGAGATCTCATTTTGTATGAGTCAAACATCATCAATGAGTACATCGATGAGCGCTTTCCTCACCCCCAATTGATGCCCGGTGACCCGGTTGACCGTGCACGCGTGCGCTTGTTCTTGCTCAACTTCGAGAAAGAACTGTTCACACATGTGCTGACCTTGGAAAACCGTGCCCTCAAAGGCAACGACAAAGCACTTGAAAAAGCCCGCTCACACATCCGTGATCGTTTGACCCAATTAGCACCTGTATTCCTGAAAAACAAGTTCATGCTGGGCGACAACTTTTCGATGCTGGATGTGGCGATTGCACCCTTGCTTTGGCGTTTGGACTATTACGGCATTGAATTGAGTAAAAATGCGGCTCCTTTGCTCAAGTACGCCGAACGGATCTTCTCTCGTCCGGCCTACATCGAGGCATTGACGCCTTCTGAAAAGGTCATGCGCAAGTAATGCAGGGGTGTCCACCATGATCAGTTCCACTGAATTGCCCTCGACACGCCCTTATCTGATCAGGGCTCTGTACGATTGGTGCTCCGAAAACGGTTTCACGCCTTATGTGGCTGTCAAGGTGGACAACTCAGTGCAAGTGCCCCGCGAATATGTGCAGGGCGGTGAAATTGTGTTGAACGTCAGCATGGATGCCACCAGCTCTCTCAAGCTGGGCAATGACTTCATTGAATTCAAAGCCCGGTTTGGTGGCAAGCCTCGCGACATCATGGTCCCTATTGACCGGGTGATGGCGATTTATGCCCGAGAAAACGGGCAGGGCATGGCATTTCCAGTGAGTGATGAGGCATCTCCTCCTGCGCCCTTGTCTGCTGTTCACGGCCCTGCGGATTCCAACAACGAGACGGACGAACCCTCGCCACCATCGTCCACACCCAATCGTCCGGCTTTGAAGCGGATCAAATAAAAAAATTTTAAGCGTGCCAACTCGAAAGTTGGGCTTGCAGCAAGTTAAAATACAAGCCGTGCCGCTTTAGCTCAGTTGGTAGAGCACCCGCCTTGTAAGCGGTAGGTCGTCAGTTCGAATCCGACAAGCGGCACCACCAAATTAAAAACCCCCAGTCATGTACTGGGGTTTTTTTTGCCTCAATTTCGCAGTGAAGTTTCCGGCGCTTCTGAAAACTTTCCAAGTTCAAAGTTTTCATCTGTCAATATTAACGTTATTGATGAAATTAAGGGGTTTTTGACTGTACTTTGATGCGAATTGACGTCACTGGCAGTCCTTGACCCATTAAATGGGCCTGAAAGGCAGGCACCAATTGCCTGAGTTTGGCTGCTACAGCGTTTGAACTTACCAACAGGCACCAGCATCCCTCTTCTATAGGGCCGGCCTGAACGCTGCTGCGCATAGGGCCCGGCAGCAAAGGGCGAATGGCTTGCAAACGCACCGACGACTCACGAACCAAACCGGCCAATCGGGCAAAAGCAGGCGATTCTTGGGCGGCTTGCTGTAGGGGAATGGCTTGATGGCGTCTTTGCATGGTTTGAATTTTGAAAAGACATTATCCGGCAGCTTGTAATGACTGAGGCCCAGCGCCATGAAACATGGTATCGGTAGAGGCTAAAATCCACCAGTTAAGCTGGCACCTGTGGTGGTCGGCTGGGTGCGTGGGGGCATATCCCGCCAACCTGGTTTTTTATGAACCCTTTAACTTGACAGGATAGACGGTCTGTTCTCAGTCTTTGGCTGAAGGTGGATCTTGTAGACATGGCCATCCCATTCCTCACTAAAATTTTCGGCAGCCGAAACGACCGCCTGCTCAAGCAATACCGCAAAACGGTAGAGCGCATCAACGCCATGGAGGCCGGCCTCGAGCCTTTGAGCGACGACGATCTCCGCGCCAAAACCCAAAGCTTCCGGGATCGGTTTGCTGCGGGTGAAACATTGGATGCCTTGTTGCCGGAAGCCTTTGCTGTGGTCCGTGAGGGCTCGAAGCGCGTCATGAAGATGCGGCATTTCGATGTCCAGATGGCGGGTGGCATTGCCTTGCACAACGGGAAAATCGCCGAAATGCGCACAGGTGAAGGCAAAACGCTGACCTCGACGCTGCCCGCTTATTTAAATGCGATTGCAGGCAAAGGCGTGCATGTGGTCACGGTGAACGATTACTTGGCCAGTCGTGACGCTCGCTGGATGGGCAAGCTGTTTAACTTTCTGGGTTTGACGGTGGGTATCAACCTGTCCCAAATGTCACGCGAAGAAAAGCAAGCGGCCTACAACTCGGACATCACCTACGGAACCAACAACGAATATGGTTTCGATTACCTTCGCGACAACATGGTCTACGAGGCCGGTGACCGTGTGCAGCGCCCCCTGAACTACGCCATCATTGACGAGGTGGACTCGATCCTGATTGACGAAGCCCGCACACCCTTGATCATCAGCGGTCAAGCAGAAGACCACACGGCCACCTACTTGTCAATGAAACAAGTGGTGCCTTTGTTGACGCGTCAAGAGGGCGAAGCCGATCCACGGACAGGCGAAGGCATCATTACCCCTGGTGATTTCACGCTGGATGAAAAATCGCACCAAATTTTTCTGACCGAACAAGGTCACGAAAAAGCCGAAGCAGTCTTGGCGCAAATGGGCTTAATCCCGGAAGGCGCCAGCCTCTACGATCCGGCCAACATCACCCTGATGCACCATTTGAATGCTGCCCTGCGGGCGCAACACCTGTATCACCGTGATCAACACTATGTGGTGCAAGAGGGTGAAATCATCATCGTGGACGAGTTCACAGGGCGTTTGATGACGGGACGCCGCTGGAGCGATGGCCTGCACCAAGCCGTTGAAGCCAAAGAAGGGGTGCAGATCCAGGCCGAAAACCAAACGATGGCCTCGATCACTTTCCAGAACTACTTTCGCCTTTATAAAAAAATAGGCGGCATGACCGGTACAGCCGATACCGAGGCTTATGAGTTCCAGGAAATATACGGACTCGAGACCGTGGTCATCCCCCCGCACCGCAAGAGCCAGCGTACGGACCAACTCGATCGCGTCTACAAAACATCACAGGAGCGCTATACCGCTGCCATTGCCGATATTCGTGAATGCCATGAGCGCGGTCAACCGGTCTTGGTAGGAACCACCTCGATTGAAAACTCCGAGTTGATTGCCCAGTTGCTGACACAGGTCAACTTGCCGCACCAAGTGCTCAATGCCAAGCAGCACGCTCGCGAGGCCGACATCGTGGCCCAAGCAGGCCGCCCCGGCATGATCACCATTGCCACCAACATGGCCGGTCGTGGAACCGACATCGTGTTGGGCGGCAACATTGAAAAAGACATTCAGACCATTGAGGGCGATGAAAGTTTGGCCCAAGAGCTGCGCAATGTGCGTGTCGCAGACCTGCGTGAGCAATGGAAAGTGACCCATGAGCAAGTCAAGGCCTTGGGCGGCTTGAGGATCATTGCGACCGAGCGTCACGAGTCGCGCCGCATTGACAACCAGCTGCGTGGTCGTTCTGGCCGTCAGGGCGATCCGGGTTCTTCAAGGTTTTACCTGAGTCTGGACGACCCGTTGATGCGCATTTTTGCGGGAGATCGGGTGCGTTCCATCATGGATCGCCTGAAGATGCCTGAAGGTGAAGCGATTGAGGCGGGCATTGTGACCCGCAGCATCGAGAGCGCTCAGCGCAAGGTGGAGTCGCGCAACTTCGACATTCGCAAACAATTGCTGGAATACGACGATGTGTCGAACGATCAACGCAAGGTGATCTATCAGCAGCGCAACGACATTCTGGATGCGCAGGATTTGCACGGTCAGATCACCTCGCTGAGGGAAGGCTGTTTCAGCGATTTGGTGCGCCAATATGTGCCCGCCGAATCGGTGGAGGAGCAGTGGGACTTGGCCAATCTGGAAAAAGTCTTGAAAGACGATTGGTTGCTGGAAGTTCAGTTGCAAGAAAAAGTGCAAGCCTCCAGCGCCATCACCGACGAAGAAATTCTTGAAATGGTGGTGGCGGCAGCGAATGCCCATTTCCAAACCAAGCTGGACAGTGTGGGGCCTGACAACTTCACTTCTTTTGAGCGCATGGTTTTGCTGCAAAGCATTGACACCCATTGGCGCGAGCACCTCAGCGCTTTGGATTACCTGCGTCAGGGCATTCATTTGCGTGGCTATGCCCAAAAGCAGCCCAAGCAGGAATACAAGCGTGAAGCTTTTGAGTTGTTTGGACAACTGCTGGATGCCGTTAAAAACGAAGTGACACGCACCTTGATGACGGTGCGCATTGACTCCGGTGATCAGATGGCGGAGGCCGCCCAAGCCATTGAAGAACGTGCTGAGCAGATCAGCAACGTGACCTACACCGCGCCCGATGAGTCGGGTCAGGCGCAAACCGTGTCGGCCGCCAATGGGGGGACCGGTGCTGGTCAAAAGCCAGAGTGGGGACCGGTTGGGCGCAATGAGCCTTGCCCTTGTGGCAGTGGCAAAAAATACAAGCAATGCCACGGCAAACTTGCCTGAGTGTGTGCTGCGTCAGGAACGGGCTTCGGCCCGTTTTGTTTGTGTACTGTCAAGATCAATATCTGTTTTTCTGAAGGACCTCCATGCCCGTGAATTTGCCAGCCCTGGACCCTGCTCAACTCAGCCCGATACCGGGTGTTCGCATCGGTATTGCCGAGGCGGGTGTGCGCAAAGCCAATCGCAAAGACTTGACCGTGTTTTTGTTGGACCCGGGTGCCAGTGTGGCGGGGGTCTTCACAAGCAACCGCTTTTGTGCGGCGCCTGTGCAGGTTTGCCGTGAGCACTTGGCAGCAGGCAGTGCCGTGCGTGCCTTGGTCATCAACACCGGCAATGCCAATGCGGGTACGGGCGCACCGGGTTTGGCCCATGCGCATCAAACCTGTGATGCATTGGCCGCCTTGCTGAAATGCGCGCCGGCTCAGATCCTGCCTTTTTCGACGGGGGTGATCATGGAACCCCTGCCGGTAGACCGCATCGTGGCCGGACTCCCTGCCGCTCTGGCGGATGCCCAGGCAGTAAACTGGGCCAAAGCTGCTGAGGGCATCATGACCACCGATACCGTGCCCAAAGCGGCCAGTGTGCAGGTGCAAATTGGCGCGAGCATGGGGGCCAGTTCGGGGGGCAAAACCGTGCACATCACCGGCATCAGCAAGGGCGCAGGCATGATTCGGCCCAATATGGCCACCATGTTGGGCTTTGTGGCCACAGACGCCTGCATCGATCCGGCTTTGTTGCCCAGGCTTGCCAAGTTGTTGGCCGATGGTTCTTTCAACCGCATCACCATCGATGGCGACACATCGACCAACGACTCTTTCATACTCATCGCCACACACCAAGCCGGGCATGCACCGATCACATCGTTGGACAGTGCCGATGGCCAGATCTTGGTCAATGGTTTGCTGCAAGTCGCCCGAGAGTTGGCGCACGCCATCGTGCGAGATGGCGAAGGGGCCACCAAATTCATGACCATTCAGGTCGAAGGCGGTCGAAACCCAGAGGAGTGCCGCCAAGTGGCTTACGCCATTGCACATTCGCCGTTGGTGAAAACCGCATTTTTTGCCAGTGACCCCAATCTGGGGCGAATTCTGGCGGCTGTTGGCTATGCCGGAATTGAAGACCTTGACCAAGCCCTGATTGAGCTACACCTCGACGACGTGCATGTTGTGTCCAAAGGCGGGCGGCGAGCCGAGTACCGCGAAGAGGATGGGCAACGCGTCATGAAGGGCAGCGAGATCACTGTGCGGGTGGGCTTGGGCCGAGGCACCGCCACCGACACGGTGTGGACCTGCGACTTGAGCCACGACTACGTCACCATCAATGCGGATTACCGTTCATGACCAGCACTTCAAACTCTGCCCTGGAGCAACTGCTGTCCAAAGTCAGCCAGTTGGTTGACCGCATCGAGGCGGTATTGCCGCAGCCCTTGTCTGCACCCGACTGGGGGCAGGCCATTGCCTGGCGCTATCGCAAACGTTCATCGGGTCATGGCGTGATGGAGCCGGTGCGCCATGTGGCCGCCATGACGCTGGACGATTTGAAGGAAATTGACGATCAAAAAGTCAAACTCCAGCGCAATACCGAGCAGTTTGTAAAAGGCCGTCCGGCCAACAACGTGTTATTGACGGGTGCCCGTGGCACCGGAAAGTCTTCGCTCATCAAGGCTTGCCTGAACACTTATGCCCCCCAAGGATTGCGCTTGATTGAGGTGGACAAGGAAGACCTGACGGATTTGCCCGACATCATTGAGGTCGTGGCGGGTCGTCCAGAAAAGTTCATTGTTTATTGCGACGACTTGAGTTTTGAAGACGGCGAGCCAGGCTACAAAGCACTCAAATCCATATTGGATGGCACGGTGGCCGCATCGACCCCCAATGTGTTGATTTACGCCACCAGCAACCGCCGCCATTTGTTGCCCGAATACATGAGCGAGAACCTCACCTACAAACACACCGACGATGGTGAAGTTCACCCGGGTGAAGGGGTGGAAGAGAAAATTTCCTTGTCAGAGCGTTTTGGTCTTTGGATCAGTTTCTACCCGTTCTCTCAAGACGAGTACCTGACCATTGCCGGCCAGTGGCTCAGTGCCTTGGGTGCGACGCCCACGCAAATTGCCGATGCCCGGCCCGATGCCTTGTTGTGGGCTTTGGAGCGCGGCTCACGCAGTGGCCGAGTGGCCTACCAGTTTGCACGCGACATGATGGGTCGCCAGGAATCGGCATGAACCCCGCTTTGTTGGTGGCCGACCGCGACCGCCAGCGTGAAAACCTCAACCCTGAAGGGGGCGAACGCGCCATCGTGGAGGTCGCCGTGGGGGTGCTGATGCAGGCAGACGGCAAGTTTTTACTCACCTCACGCCCTGAAGGCAAGGTTTACGCGGGTTACTGGGAGTTCCCCGGGGGCAAGTTGGAAACGGGTGAGTCGGTCGAGCAAGCCTTGCGCCGGGAGTTGCAAGAGGAGCTGGGCATCGTGATCGGCGCGGCACCGACTTGGAAAACCCAAATGGTGGACTACCCCCATGCCTTGGTGCGTTTGCACTTTTGCAAAGTCTTGCAGTGGCAAGGCGAGTTGCAAATGCGTGAAAGTCAGTCGCATGCTTGGCAAGGGTTGCCGGTCGAGGTGGTGCCTGTTTTACCGGGGACAGTGCCGGTGTTGGGCTGGCTGGCTGAAGAGCGTGAGTTCAAAGGCGCGACACACGCCTGAACGGGTTTACTGTTGACGAGGATCGCCAATGTCTTCGTCTAAAGGGGTCTCGTCGGGTAATTTGAACTCTTCACTGGCCCAAGCACCCAGGTCCACGCCTTTGCAGCGCGCGCTGCAAAAGGGTCGGTAGGGGTTGGCGCTGCTGTAAAGGCTTTGACCTGTACAAGCCGGGCAGCGGACTTTTCGGGGCTTGAAAGCTTCAGGCGGGTTCGATTCGCTCATGCGCACAAAGACATCTCGAAGGGCACATCTTCGGTCGTGGCCACCAATTTACCGTCACTTTGTTGTTGCATCATCCGAATCACCACTAGCAAACGGTTGCAACTGATTTCGGGGGTGATGCCCAGAGCAGGATCAATTTTCAGGCGCAGCAACTGAAATGTCCGCCCTTGGGGCAGATTTTGTTGCAGTTGACCCGATGCAGCCATGACCTTTTGGCTGCTGCCGGACTCGCGCAACATCTGAAGCAACAACTGAATGGCTTGCGCTAGGGGGCCAAAAGGTGCAACCCATTGGCCTAAATCGCGGGCTCTGCTGGCGGCGTCATGGTGTTGCCAGGCAAAGTAAGCCGGCAAATCAAACTCGCAGGTACCTCCGGGGATGACCACTCGGCTGCGCAAAGCCATCAGGAAATCGTTGCCGTTCAGGCTTTGGCCAATTTTGCCGGTGACTTGGTTGAGCGATTCAAAGTGCTCATCAAGTTGCGCAATCAGGCCATCCAGGGCTTTTTCAGAAATAGCCGGATTGCCCCGGTAGCCGTTGTAGAGCTGCTTTTGGCGCTCCAGATCTTTCAGCACGTCTGATTTAAGCTCGGATCTGGAGGCGACCTCGATGATTTCGAACAGCGTGGTCAGTGCGAAGTGGTGGTCCAAGGCCTCTGATCGGGCTATTAATTGGCCTAGGCGGTTGAACAGCTGATGCAAGCGCAGGTAAGCGCGGATGCGTTCGTTTAAGGGGTATTCGTACAGTATCACGAGGCGTCTTTCGAGTGCCGACATCATAGCCCGAAGTCAGTAGCCACTTTGCCCAGTTGTGCCTCTAATTCGATCAAACTCAAGCCTTGGTTGAAGATCACCACATCGGCACTGGCCAGTCTGTGGTCTCTGGGGGCTTGCTGGGCAATGATGCGTTCGACTTCTTCAACCTTCAAACCACTTCGCGCCACGACCCTTTGCACCTGTGTCTGTGCATCGCAGTCCACCACCATGACGCGGTCCAGTTGCCGCCGCCAACGCTCGCCGGACTCCACCAACAAAGGCACATCGAACAGCAGACAGGGATGTCCGTTTTGTTGTGCCGCTGCAGCTTGTTCTGCGGCGATCAGGCTGACCAGAGGGTGAATGATTCCTTCCAGCTGTTTTTTAGCCTCGGGGTTCTTGAAAATCAATTCCCGCATGGCTTGCCGATCCATGGCCCCTTGCGCATCGATCACTTGTGGCCCGAAAGCCTTGGCGACAGAATCAATGGCGCGACCCTTCGGGGCCGTCACTGCGCGAGAAATGGCATCGGAATCGATCAGCGCGGCACCTCGGGCGGCCAACATGGCCGCCACCGTGCTTTTGCCGCTGCCGATGCCTCCGGTCAGACCAATGCGCCAAATTCGCTGAAATTTCATGGTTAAAAAGCCAACCCAGGCAAGTGGCCAAAGGCCATGACCCACAAACCTGCCAAGGCCAAAAAGGGACCAAACGAAATATAGCCGTCTTCGGGCATGCGCTGACGAACGCGCAGCCAGAGGCCCCCCGCGACGCCTGTCAGTGAGGCGATCAGCACCAGCGAAAGCAAGGCCGGCCAACCCAGCCAAGCGCCCAGTGCCGCCAGAAGTTTGAAGTCGCCATGGCCCATGCCTTCTTTGCCTGTGAGCAACTTGAACAACCAGTAGACCGACCACAAAAAGAGGTAGCCAGCCACAGCACCCCAAAGTGATGTGGTCAAGCTGACCCCGCTGAGACCGACGCTGGCCGCCAGCAAGCCCGACCAGACCAAGGGCTGGGTGATGGCATCGGGCAGCAAGCGGGTATCGGCGTCAATGGCGGCCAAAGCCACCAGGGCGGCTGCAAAACCAGCCCAAATCAAAAATGAGGGGCCCAGACCGTTTTGGTAAAAGATCCAAACAAACAAAGCCGCCGTGACCAACTCGATGGCTGGGTAGCGCCAAGCAATGGGCGCATGGCATTGGCGGCAGCGTCCTTTAAGGCCGACATAGCTCAAAACCGGGATATTTTCTGCCCATGACAAGCCGTGCCCACAGTGTGGGCAGTGCGAGCCCGGTGTGGCCAAGTTGAAAGCTTTGGCCGCAGGGTGTTGGGACTCACTGGCCTTGTGGGTTGCCTCGGCAGTAAGGGACGCGTGGGTCTCTTCGGTCACGGCGGCAGCCCATTGCGCCTCCAGCATGCGGGGCAGCCGGTAAATCACCACATTCAGAAAGCTGCCGATCACCAAGCCCAGCAGCGCGACTCCAGCCCAGACCATGGTGTCTGCTGACATATTAAAAAACCTGACCTAAACGAAAAATGGGCAAATACATGGCCACGAGAATACAACCAATAAAGCCTCCCAGCACAACAATGATCAAGGGTTCGAGCAAACTCGACAAACCGTTGACCTGGTCGTCCAGCTCGGTTTCCATCAGGCCCCCAGCGCGGGACAACAGGCTGTCCAGGGATCCCGTCTCTTCTCCGGTGGCGCAAAGCTGGACGATCATGGGCGGAAAGCGGCCACTTTGCGCCATGGCCTCGCTCAGATGGGCGCCTTGAGCCACTTGGCGTTGCAACTGCAAAGTGGCCCTTTCATAGACCGCATGGTCACAGGCTTGAGCCACGGGGCCCAAGGCTTCAGCCAACGGCACCCCCGCAGAGAGCAAAGCCGACAAGGTTTGGGCCCAGCGCGCCAATACTGCCGTGGCGATGAGTGCCCCGAAAAGGGGCCATTTGAGCAGCCATCGGTCCCAAGTCTTTTTGATTTGGGCTTGGGCTGCCTGGGGGCGTTGCCACCCCCAGATGCCAACCAACAAGACCAAAATCACCAAAGGCCAGGACGCACTGAGCCCCTCGCTCAAATGGACCACCACTTGAGTAGCCCAAGGTAATTCGGCACCAAAAGACTTGAAGACATCTTCGAAAACCGGCACGACAAACACCAAGATCAAGACCAAAACCCCGAGGGCCACCCCCAAGACGGCCGCTGGATAAACCAGTGCAGAACGCACGCGCGAACGCAAGCCTTCGTTTTTTTCAAGGGTGTGCGCCAGTCGCTCCATCAGGCTGTCCAAAATGCCGGCCGACTCGCCGGCTTGCACCATGCTGCAATAAAGCCCCGAAAAGTGGGTCGGGTGGCGGGCCAAGGCTTCGTGCAAAGCCGTGCCTGCGGCTACCTCTGCCTGAATTTGCGACACGACTTCAGCCAAAGTTGACGAAGTCAAGCTGCGCGACAGCATCTGCAAGCTTTGCAGCAGCGGCACCCCAGCGCGCAAAAGGGCGGCCAACTGCCGCGTCATCAGGGCCAGGTCGCGTGTGCGAACCTGCGGGGTGCGGCTCCACCACAAGCGCTGCAGTTGCACCTGTTGCAAGCCTTGTCTGCGCAATTGGGCACGGGCCAGACCGGCATCCTGGGCATTCAGTCGACCTTGGGCAGGCCGACCCTGTGCATCCAGGCCTTGCCATGCAAAGGCAGGCAGTTGGCGCTGTGGTTCGGTTCGGCTCATGCGCCGTACCGTGTATTGGCCAACACTTCGTCCAGCGATGTGATGCCATTGAGCACCTTGCGCAAGCCTGCAAGCCGCAGCGTTGAAACGCCCTCACGCTGGGCTTGTTGCGTCAAGTCCTGATGGCCCACCTCTCGCAGGATCAGGTTTTGCATTTCGGCGCTCACGGGCATGACCTGAAAAATCCCTGTGCGACCCGAAAAACCCTTGTGGCAATGTGCGCAACCCACCGGCACAAAAGCGGGCATTGTGGGGGCGGTGATCATGGCAGGGGGCAGACCCGCTTGCAGCAACACCTCGGGCATCAAAGCCACACTGGCTTTGCACATCGGGCACAGGCAGCGTACCAGGCGCTGGGCCGTGATCAGCGTCACGCTGGCCGCGATGTTGTACGAAGCGGTGCCCATGTTGCGCAAGCGCACCAAGGTGCTCGGCGCGTCGTTGGTGTGCAGGGTGGACAGCACCAAATGGCCGGTTTGTGCGGCCTGTATGGCGATGTTGGCGGTCTCTAAGTCGCGCACCTCACCCACCATCAGGATATCGGGGTCTTGCCTTAAAAACGCCCGTAATGCGATGGCAAAGGTCAGCCCGGGCTTGTCTTGCACATTGACCTGGTTGATGCCTTGCAGCTGAATTTCGCAAGGGTCTTCCACCGTCGCAATGTTGACCTCTGCCGTGTTGAGACGGTTCAGGCAGGCATAAAGCGATTGTGTTTTACCCGACCCGGTTGGCCCGGTCACCAGCACCATGCCGTGGGGACGGTGAATGGCTTCCACCAGGCGTGCCAGATCGTCGGCTTCGTAACCCAACAGGTTCAAGTCCAGCTTGGCCTGGGCAGAATCCAAGACCCGAATCACCAGTTTTTCGCCAAACAAAGTGGGCAAGGTGCTGACGCGTAAATCCAGCTCACGGCCGCTTTCCAGTTGCAGTTTCATGCGGCCGTCTTGGGGCAGCCGCTTTTCTGCAATGTCCAGTCGGGACAGGACCTTGATGCGCGAAGGCAGGCGGTCTTTGAGCGCCATGGGCGGGGTCGAAATCTCGCGCAACTCGCCGTCAATGCGCATGCGCACCCGGTAATGGTGTTCATACGGTTCAAAGTGCAGGTCTGAGGCTTGCAGGGCCACTGCTTGCTCAAGCAGTTGCTGCACAAGCAGGACAACGGGGGCATCGTCGGCCGTGCCGAACCTGGGCCGTGGGTGGAGGTTGTCCGGCATCGTTTTCCCCTGAATGATTGGTCTTCTTTTGAAAACGCATCATGAGCGGCATTTTGGGGTTTGTAAATGCGCAAGCAGGGGGAGGGTTTCTACCTGAGCGGTTCAGGCAAAGGGTCAGATAATTTTGGGGGCCAAGTGGCAGACGGGGTAAGGGCCGTGAGGGCTGAGCTTATCCATCCGTTTTTTCGAGATTAACCACCGAGGACGCATCCTGCATGCCAACGCCGCAGGCGTTACCTCCCGCCTGAGCGCAGGGCATTTGGCACAGTTCCCGGTCGTTCACCGGGCAGGCACGGTTGAAGGTGACCACATGGTCCACCTCGGCGCGGATGCCGATCCACTCCCCCAATTTGTGGTCGTGGTGGCTGGGCACATGGGCCATCAGCAGGTCGCCACTGGCCAGACGCAGGGTGTACAAAAACTCCGATCCCCGAAAGGCTTTGCGGATGATCTCGGCCTTTACCGGGGCATCGTCGTCGTGCACGATGTCGTCGGCGCGCAGCAGCACATCGCAATGGCCGCCTTCAAAAGCACAGGGCAGGGGGCATTCGGCCACATCGGTCAACTCGCCCACGGGGGTGCTGACCATGATGCGGCCCTCCACCTCGCGCAAAGTGGCGGGGGTAAAAACGCCATGCCCAATGAAGTCGGCGACAAAGCGCGTTGCCGGACGGTGGTACAGGCTGTACGCATCGTCCCACTGGTGCAGTTGCCCTTCGTTCATGACGCCAATGACATCGCCGATGGCAAAAGCTTCGAGTTGGTCGTGCGTGACCAGCAGTGCGGTCGCGTTGGCGGCTTTGAGGATGTTGCGCACCTCGTGCGCCAGGCGTTCTCGCAGGTCAATGTCCAGATTAGAAAAGGGTTCATCGAGCAAGAGCAAATCGGGTTTGGGGGCTAAGGCGCGGGCCAGCGCCACTCTTTGTTGCTGCCCCCCCGAGAGTTCATGGGGGTAACGGTGGTCAGCCCCCGCCAATCCCACCAGTTCCAACACCTCGGCAACGCGTTTTTGGCGCTCGGTTTTGGACAAGTGTGCCAAGCCAAAGCCGACGTTTCGGCCTACGTCCATGTGGGGGAACAGGGCGTAGTCTTGGAACACCATGCCGATGCGACGGGTTTCTGCGGGTTCGGTCTGCCCGGCCGCGCTGACCACGCGGTCAGACAGCAAAATTTTGCCTTTTGATACCGGCTCCAACCCCGCCACAGCCCGCAGCAAAGTGGTTTTGCCACAGCCTGAGGGGCCAATCAGCACGCCAATATCACCCGCGCGCAGCCCCAAGTTGACACCGCGGACAGCGGGCGTGTCACTACCGGGGTATTGAATGTCCAATTGGCGAAGCTCTAAAAACATGGTTTAGATTGTAGGCAGGTTGCGCAAGGCCCCTGCAAGCGGGGTGCTCTCAGGGGGCCTCCTACAATAAGCGCTTCATTCTGGGGTCTGCTTGACATGTTGCGCACTTTGCCCCGCTATTTGACGGGTTTCTCTTCCCTGCTTTACGGATTGCTGGCACTGGCTTTGGCCATGCCTGTTTTGGCTGTGCTCGGCTCCTGGTTGCAGTGGAGTCCCCAAAGTGCCGACATTTTGCGAGAAATGGGCCGCACCGTGCTGCCCGAATATGTGCTGACCACGCTGGGTTTGTGCCTGATGGTGGCGGTTGGCGTCACGGTGTTGGGGCTGGCCACAGCCGCTTTGGTTACCCTGTTTGACTTTCCCGGGCGTGGGCTTTTTGAGTGGTTATTGCTACTGCCGCTGGCCATGCCCGCCTACGTGGTGGCCTATGCGTACACCGATTTCCTGCAATTCAGTGGCCCCTTGCAAGTCACGTTGCGTGAAGTTTTTGGACTGCAGGGCCGCTTGTGGCCCGATGTGCGCAGTGTCTGGGGGGCGGCGCTGGTGTTCACCTTGGCGCTGTATCCGTACGTCTATTTGTTGGCCCGCACGGCACTGGTAGAACGTGCTTCGGGCTTGATGGAGGCGGCCCGCTTGCTGGGTGCACCTTTGTCCCGCCGCATGCTTGAAATTGCCTTGCCCCTGGCCCGTCCGGCTGTGGCCGCCGGGGTGGCACTGGCCCTGATGGAGACTTTGGCCGATTTTGGTGTCTCCAGTTACTTCGGTATCCAGACCTTTACCGCAGGCATTTACAAAGCCTGGCTGTCGATGGACAACCGCATTGCTGCGGCGCAATTGGCCACGGTTTTGCTGGCGGTGGTGGTGGTTTTGCTGCAACTGGAGCAACGGGCCCAAAAACGCATGCGCTTCAGCCCTGGGCGTGGTTCGCGCCAAGGTTCTGCCGAAGCACAGCCTGTCAAGCTGCAAGGCGCTCGCCGATTCATGGCCTGGGGCGTTTGCGGGTTGCCTGTTCTTTTGGGTTTTGTGCTGCCGGTGCTCATCATGTTGCGTGCTTTGGCGGGAGAGCCGAGCGCATTGCCTTGGGAGCGCTTTGGCCATTGGGCATGGACCAGCCTGCGCCTAGGGGCCGTCACGGCCTTTTTGGCTGTGGGTGTGGCCATGGCCTTGGCCTTCAGCGTGCGCACCCGCGCCGACCGCATCAGCCAAGGGGCCATGCAGTTGGTGGGACTGGGCTATGCCATCCCTGGCGCGGTGGTGGTGGTCGGCTTGTTGTTGCCTGTGGGCTGGATTCAGCAAACCTGGCCTTCTTCGTCAGCCGGGGCCTGGATCACGGCCACTTCTTTGGGCCTGGTTTGGGCTTATCTGGTGCGTTTTTGTGCAGTGGCCTTGCAGTCGGTGCAAAGCGGGTATGCGCGCATTCCCGGCAGTCTGGACGATTCGGCGCGCATGCTGGGCGTGACCGGTTGGGGTTTGATGCGCCAAGTGCATGCCCCCTTGCTCAAGCGCACCACCTTGGCTGCCCTGTTGCTGGTTTTTGTCGACGTGATGAAGGAATTGCCCGCCACCATGGTGTTGCGTCCTTTTAACAGCGATACCTTGGCTGTGGTGGCTTACCAACTGGCCCGTGACGAACGCCTGGGCGAAGCCGCTTTACCGTCGCTGGCGCTGGTGTTGGTGGGCCTGATCCCAGTGATCATGCTCAGCCGGACCTTGCGCCAGTCCAAATCCTGAAAGTCAATTTGCCAACACAACAGGGTTCCTTCAAAGCGCCGATCACCTCGCCCAGACAGTCATAGGCAAACCCTCGTCATTGACCAAGGCTGATGAGAGGTTTTGTGCTTTGTTCATCGCAGAGCCAGAGCTTGCGTCAGCACAAACCTTGTTAAGCAATTTCTTATATATTTAAGGACAAGCCACCTGTTCAACGAAATTTTGTAGAAGATTTACCCATGAGCCATGCCGTTGCCAAGCCTTTGGTCCAAGGCCTTTTTGATGCCGACACCTGGACCGTGACTTACGTGGTCTACGAACAACCCGGATCGGCCTGCGCCATCATTGATTCAGTGTTGGACTACGACCCCAAATCGGGCCGTACCCGGACCACCCATGCCGACAAGGTGATTGACTTTGTGCGCAGTCAAAACCTGCAAGTGGCCTGGATTTTGGAAACCCATGCCCACGCCGACCACTTGAGCGCAGCACCCTACCTGAAAGCACAACTGGGGGGCAAAACAGCCATTGGGGCGCAAATTACGGGCGTACAAAAAGTCTTCAAGGGCATTTTTAACCTAGAGCCCGAGTTTGCTGTCGATGGCAGCCAGTTCGACCACTTGTTGACAGACGGTGAAGCGTTGCCTCTGGGCGCCTTGGCCATTCAAGTGTTGTCGGTGCCCGGCCACACCCCGGCATGCATGGCCTACCAAGTGGGCGATGCGGTCTTTGTGGGCGACACCCTGTTCATGCCCGATGTCGGTTCTGCTCGCTGTGACTTCCCGGGCGGGGATGCCAAAGCCTTGTTTGCTTCTGTGCAAAAAATTCTGCAACTGCCCCCTGCAACCCGCTTGTTCATGTGCCACGACTACCCGCCTGCGGGGCGAAGCGTCCAGTTCGAAACCACAGTGGCGCAGCAACGTGCGGGCAATATTCACCTGAAGGACGGCATTTCTGAAGCCGACTTTGTTCGCATGCGCAGCACCCGCGATGCGACTCTGGCCATGCCGGTGTTGATCTTGCCCGCAGTGCAGATCAACATCCGAGCAGGGGAAATGCCACCCGCAGATGCGAATGGTGTGGCCTACCTCAAAATTCCGTTGAATGCGGTGTAAGGGTACGGCGGGTCCCCGCTGAGGAGCTTTTTTGATACACAATCTCGTCGACACTTTCCAAACAATGGAACCATCACCATGGTCAAAAAATCTCTCCCTGCTCAAGACAGTGTTCTGACCGAATCCGAAGAGGTGTTTGAAAAAGCTGCCGAGGTCTTTCGTGTCATGTCGGCCCCCATGCGCTTGCGCATCATCAGCGCACTCTGCAATGGCGAAAAAAATGTAGGTGAGTTGTTGCTCGAAATCGATACCACTCAACCCAACATGTCACAGCACCTGAACACGCTTTATCAGGCGGGTGTATTGGGTAAGCGTCGAGACGGCGTTCAAATCTACTACCGAATTGTTAATGACCGGGTCGTCACCCTCTGCCGGGCCATGTGCGTACAGATTGCCAGCGAAGTGGATTGAAAGGTCGCCGTCAGTTTCGAGTCGGGTTTTCACGGACATCGACTGACCCCTAATCCAACTAATATTGATCCATAAGGAGTTACTAATGAAGCGTTTAACTTTTTTGGCTATCAGTCTGCTGACTTGCACCCTGACTTGGGCCGAGATCAAAGTGGTTTACCACCTGAGTGAAGGCATTCCCCAGGCTTCGCGGGCGATGGGCAACATTCGCAATCACCTCAACGCCGATCCCAAGGTCAAGATTGTGGTGGTTTCCCATGGACAGGGCATCGACTTTTTGCTGGACGGAGCGACCAACCAGAATAACCAAGCTTTTGCGGGCAGCGTCAGCGAATTGGTCAGCAAGGGCGTGGAATTTCGCGTGTGCAACAACACATTGGTGAGTCGTAAAATTTCACCAGATAAATTGCTGATGGAAGCCAAAGTGGTGTCCTCCGGTGTTGCCGAAGTGGCCAAACTCCAGGCCAATGAAAGTTTTGTATACCTGCGTCCTTGATGGCGCTGGATCCCTTCCCCTGACTTTTTCAAGGAAAACCCATGAAGATTCAACACATTTTGACGGTGGCCACTCTGGTCGCGGCGTCTGGCTTGGCGCAAGCCCAGGTCGATCCGCTGCATGTGCGCAGCTGGGCTGCATCTTGTGCGGCTTGCCATGGCACAGATGGCCGTGCTCAGCCGGGCATAGCTTCTTTAGCCGGTACACCCAAAGAAGTGACCACTAAAAAAATGCTCGATTACAAGGCTGGCCGGGTGCCCGGTGCCACCATCATGCACCAGCTCGCCAAGGGCTATTCTGACGAGCAGATCGTCGCCATTGCTGGCTACTTTGCCGCGCAAAAGAATTAAGGAAGAAACTCATGCAACGTCGTCATTTCTTGCAGACCGGCTCCGCTTTGGGTGCCATGGGCCTTGTTTCGGGTTGCGCCACGGTGGGCGGTGGCAGCGGCCCTAAAGTGGTCGTGATCGGGGGGGGCTATTCGGGTGCCACCGCAGCCAAATACATCCGCATGTGGTCTGAGCAAAAGATTCAGGTCACCCTGGTCGAGCCCAACGACGCTTTCATTTCCTGCCCCATGTCCAATTTGGTACTCGGTGGCAGTAAAACCATCACCGAGATCACGACCCCCTATGACAACCTGACCAAGCGCCACGGTGTCAAGGTCATCAAAGACCGTGTTAACACCATTGACGCTGACAAGCGAGTTGTCAAGCTGGCTGGTGGCACCGAATTGACTTACGACCGCCTGATCGTCTCGCCCGGTGTCGACTTCATGTGGGAATCCCTGCCCGGCATGAACAAAGCTGGTGCAAAAGACAAAGTCATGCACGCCTGGAAAGCCGGCGCACAAACCGTCACCTTGCGCAAACAACTCGAAGCCATGCCCGATGGCGGCGTCTTTGCCATGTCGATTCCTTTGGCGCCCTACCGCTGTCCCCCCGGCCCTTATGAGCGTGCCTGCCAAGTGGCTGACTACTTCACCAAGGCCAAACCCAAGAGCAAGGTGTTGATTCTGGATGCCAATGATGATGTGACCTCGAAAGGCCCGTTGTTCAAAAAAGCCTGGGCTGAACGCTACAAAGGCATCATTGAATACCGTGGCAAACACAATGTTACTGACGTCGATGCCGCCACCAACACCCTGAAGTTCGAATTCAACGACGACGTCAAGGCCAGTGTCCTGAACGTGATTCCGAGCATGCGTGCAGGTGATATCGCGGTCAATGCAGGGCTGGCCACGGCCAACAAACGTTGGTGCGAAGTAGACTTTTTGACCTTTGAGTCCAAGGCGGCGAAAAACGTGCATGTGCTGGGTGATTCAATCCAGATCGCTCCAGGCATGCCCAAATCGGGTCACATGGCCAACCAGCATGGCAAAACCTGCGCGGCTGCTGTTGTCGCTTTGTTGATGGGTAAAGAGGTCAACCCCATGCCCATCTACAACAACACTTGCTACAGCTATGTCAGCAGCAAAGACGTGGTGCATGTGGCCAGCGTACACCGCTACGACGCTGAGAAGAAAACCATGCTCGCCGTGCCCGGCTCCGGTGGCGTGTCCAGCGCGGCCAATGAGCTCGAAGGCGTTTACGCATGGGCTTGGGCGCAAAACATCTGGGCCGACACCCTGGCTTGATGTACGTCGCGCGAGGCCTGGCGCCTTGCCATAAAAAAACGCCGCAGTCCCTCAGACTGGCGGCGTTTTTTTACCGTGAGCGCTCAGGTAAAAGCGCTGTTTAAGAAGCTCAGATTGGCCAGCCCATGCTGCGGTTGATGCGCCAGGCCAAACCGGCACCCAGCCAAATACAAATCAGGGTCAGCCAAGCCGTGAGTGAGAAGATCGCCCCCCCGGTCATGCCTGCGCCTACCGTGCATCCTCCGGCCAGTACTGCGCCAAATCCCATCAAAACGGCACCTATCAGATAGTGTCCCAGTTTGTTTTCAGTTTTGAACCCTTCCAGTTTGAAGTCGCTACCGACCAAGGCACCGAGCAATGAACCGAGGAATGTGGCAGGCAACAAGCCCGAATCGAAGCCCCAACTGGGGGAAGTGGCACTGGACAACACCCGCATCAGCATTTCGGCCGAGGCGCTGCTGAAGCTCAGGCTTTGTATTTGGATGGCTTCAAAGGACTGCAGGGCGATGGCTTGGGTCAGCCCCCAGCCCAAAGCAATCGTCAGACCGGTGATGAGCGCACCCAAAGCCAGGCCCCAATGCCGCTGGTGGGTTTTAAAGAAGAAATAGAAACCGGTGGCCAGTGCCAGCAGGGCCAAGACAAAACCGCCCACGGGACCTAAGCCGGAAAGTTGCAACAAATCTCGTGAAGGTCCGCCATCGATCGGCCACCAAGACGCCAGGGTCTGTCTTGCCGGGGCCAACCACCCGGCAATGCTGGCTTGTACCGTGACCGCAAAGACCAAACCGGCCAAGAGAGCTCTTAAATTACCGTTAGCCGACAGAATTAGCAGGCGACTGGCGCATCCGCGGGTCAGGATCATGCCAGCGCCAAAGCACAGACCCCCTAGGGCGGCACCGGAAATGCTGCCGGTTGGGGCGATGTACCGGGCATCGGCAGGCTTTAGCCATCCGGCCATTACCAAGGCTTGCACCCCAACCAGGCAAGCCCCAAAGGCCAGCCACCAAACGCTGAAGCGATCTCCGGGTTGGCCTTCACAGCATTCGATCACGGCAGCCCGGGCGCAAAAACGTGAGCGTTGGGCGGCAAAACCAAAAATGAAGCCCACCAAGGCCCCGGTCAGGGCCAGTACATTTGAGTCTCCCCAGGTTTCAAGCAAGCTTGCGAGATTCACGAATTTCTCCAATAATTCACTGGTTTCTTATATTTAACGAACGTCTTCTGAACGGTTCCAGAACAGAAGCGAAACCCGATATTGTCCACGGTCTGACCCTCATGGCGTTTTCCCAAGCTTTTTTACCCCGTTCTGACTGGCACCGCCGAGATTGGCTCTTGCGCGTGGGTTTGGCCTTGGTGGCCGTACCCGCTCTGGCCCAAACAGGGCCTGTGGCCACTTTGCCTGCGGCCCAGTCGCTGCCCGACGAGTTGGCGCTGGCCCTTAAAAAAAAGCAGCCCCTGATTGTCATGGTCAGCTTAGAGGGGTGTGTGTTTTGTCGCCAAGCCCGCCAAAGCCACCTATCGCCCATGCACAAAGCGGGGACGGTCATTGTTCAGGTGGACATGCGCAACAACCAGTCCGTATTGGACTTTGCGGGCAAATTGACCACCCATGACCAGTTGACCCGTCTGTGGAAAGTCTCGATCACCCCCACCTTGCTGTTTTTTGGACCGGGTGGCAAAGAGGTGGCTGAACGAATGGAGGGCGCCTACCTGCCCGATTTTTATGGTCCTTACCTAGAAGAACGCATGGCGCAAGGCCGCAAGTCTGTTTGACCTCGGTCCTTCTGCCTTGATGCTTAAGTACGCGTCTTATGTCAGCTTGTCGCACTGTGAACCTGTTAAATTAATCGCATGATTCCCATCAAAATCGACTCTGCTTGGAAGGGCACTTCGGATTGTCGAAATTGCGGCATTCGTGACATGGTCTTGTTTGCCGACCTGAATGAGCAGGATTTTGCAGAAGTCCATACGCCCATCGATGACATGGTTTTTGCAGCCGATGCGCCGCTTTATACCGAAGGCCAGCAAGCCGTGGGTGTTTTTACTTTGCGCAAAGGCATGCTGAAACTCGTTAGGACCACTGCAGATGGGCGTGAACGGATTGTTCGAGTTTTGCGTCCAGGCGATGTCGCAGGTTTAGAGGCGCTGGCCACCGCTCGCTACGACACCGAAGCCGTTGCACTGGTAGAAGCCAGTGTTTGCCGCATTCCCTTGTCAGTGCTGCACCATCTGTCTGCCAACTCACCACGCTTGCACAAACGCTTGATGCAAAAGTGGCAACAAGCCCTGAAAGACGCAGATGACTGGTTGGCGGATTTGAATTTTGGTTCAGCCCGTCAGCGAGTAGCCGCTTTGGCCCTCAAGATGCGAGACCCAGAGCAGCCCCAGATGACGGATTTTTTTGCCCGCCACGACATGGGGGCCATGCTCGATATCAAGCTGGAAACTGTGAGCCGTGAAATCAGCAGTCTGGTGCGCGATGGCGCCCTCAAGCCCTGTGACAAACAAGGCCGACGTTACGAAATCCTGAACGAAGCGATTTTGATGAGCTGAAAGCGGCTGATGACGGCCGATGTCCAATACCTCAGGCAAGATCTGATGATCGGTTATCAAAAGGGCAGGCAGTGCCCGAATTGATTGGCCAAATGCGCCTCGCCTTGCTCCAGCATGAAATAGCGGAAGGCCTCGGCCGCTGGAGAAAGCATTTTGGACTGCGTGTGCACCACGTTCCAGGCCCTCACGATGGGCGCTCCTTCCACATCCAACAAGGCAATCAAGCCATGCTGAAGCTCCAGTCCGATGGTGTGCAGTGAGATAAAACCAATGCCCAAACCCGCCATCACCGCTTGCTTCAGGGTTTCGTTGCTGTGCAATTGAATTTGCAGGCGGGGTTTCACGCGGGCTTCAACAAAGAATTTTTCCATGGCACTGCGTGTGCCGGAGCCGGGTTCACGAACAATGAAGTCGTAGGGCCGCAAGTCCTCCACACTTAAGTGCCCCCGTTGTGCCAAAACATGCCCTGGGGTGGATACAAACACATGCGGATGCGCGGCAAAGGGTTCGGCCCGGGTGAGCAGTTCTTTGGGCGGGCGGCCCATGACCGCGATGTCCACCTCGTTGTTTTGCAGCATCTGCACCAATTGATCGCGGTTACCAATGACGGGTTTTAACTCCACGCCAACGTGCTTGCTTCGGAATTCGGCCAGCATTTTCATCATGAAGTATTTGGCGGTACTCACCATGCCGATCGTCAACACCCCGGTCTCGGCCCGCTGCAGGCGGGCAGCCGCGTCTTCGGCATCTTTTACCGTGGCCAGAATTCTGCGGGTATAGACCAGCATGTATTCACCCGTGGTGGTGAGGCTGACCTGTTTGCCTTGGCGCTCAAAAAGAGGCATGCCCACATGGCCCTCCAACTCTTTGACTTGCATGGTCACCGCAGGCGGTGTGAGGTGCAAATTTTCGGCCGCACGGGCAAAACTCAGGTGGCGGGCCACTTCGTTGAATACCCGCAATTGTCGGAAGGTGGCATTCTTCATTCAGGTTTTCCTTAACTGAAGTGGAAGTTTATTTGAATTTACCTAATTTGAATAGATGAATAAATTCAGCACAGATTCAGCCAAGAGTCCAACCCCAAAACCTAGGAACTTCAACATGACCGACATGACCGAAATTACCGACAAGAAAAAACGCTACAGCGCTGGCGTGCTCAAGTACAAGCAGATGGGCTATTGGGTGCCGGACTACGTGCCCAAGGAAACCGACACCATTTGCCTGTTCAGAATCACCCCGCAAGAAGGGGTAGACCCCGAAGAAGCCGCTGCTGCTGTGGCCGGAGAGTCGTCCACAGCCACTTGGACCGTGGTCTGGACAGACCGCCTGACGGCTTGCGACAGTTACCGTGCCAAAGCTTATCGAGTTGACCCTGTGCCCAACAACCCCGGCCAGTACTTTGCTTATGTGGCTTATGACCTGATTTTGTTTGAAGAAGGCTCCATCGCCAACATGACCGCCAGCCTGATAGGCAACGTGTTCTCTTTCAAGCCTCTGAAGGCGGCCCGCCTCGAAGACATCCGTATTCCGGTGGCCTACATCAAGACCTTCAAGGGGCCTCCCACAGGTTTGGTGGTCGAGCGTGAACGCCTTGATAAATTCGGACGCCCCTTGTTGGGCGCTACCACCAAGCCTAAGTTGGGCCTTTCAGCGCGCAACTATGGCCGAGTGATTTATGAAGGTCTCAAGGGGGGCTTGGACTTCATGAAAGACGACGAGAACATCAACTCGCAGCCTTTCATGCACTGGCGCGACCGATTCTTGTACGTCATGGATGGCGTGAACAAAGCCAGTGCCGCCACCGGAGAAGTCAAAGGCTCCTATCTGAACGTCACGGCCGGCACCATGGAGGCCATGTACGAGCGATCTGAATTTGCCAAAGAACTTGGTTCTGTGGTGGTTATGGTGGATTTGGTGATTGGCTGGACCGCCATCCAATCGATGGCCGAATGGTGCCGCAAAAACGACATGATCATGCACATGCACCGGGCAGGACACGGCACTTACACCCGCCAGAAGAACCACGGCGTGAGTTTCAGGGTGATTGCCAAATGGCTTCGACTGGCCGGCTGCGATCACCTGCATACCGGCACTGCGGTCGGTAAGTTGGAGGGCGACCCTATGACCGTGCAGGGCTATTACAACGTGTGCCGTGACAGCTACACCAAGACGGACCTGCCCAGAGGCTTGTTTTTTGACATGGACTGGGCGGACACGAAAAAAGTCATGCCCGTGGCCTCGGGCGGTATCCATGCCGGGCAAATGCACCAGTTGATTGATTTGTTCGGAGACGATGTGATCTTGCAGTTTGGTGGCGGCACCATCGGTCACCCACAAGGCATTCAGGCCGGTGCGGTTGCCAACCGGGTGGCCCTTGAGTGCATGGTCAAGGCACGCAACGAAGGCAAAAATATTTTGGAAGAGGGGCCCGATATTTTGCGTAAAGCCGCAGCCACTTGCGGTCCGCTCAAGGCCGCGCTGGACACTTGGGGAGATATCTCTTTCAATTACCAGTCGACCGACAGCAGTGACTACGCTGCCACACCCACCACCGCTTGAACCGGCCCAAATTAACCCCAGCAAAAAGGAGTTCTCAAATGATGACCAACCCCACGGGCCGAGTGACACAAGGCCAGTTCAGTTTTCTGCCCGATTTGACCGATGCCGAAATCACCGCTCAGATTCAATACGGACTCTCCAAGGGCTATGCCTGGAGCGTCGAATACACCGATGACCCCCATCCACGCAACACCTATTGGGAAATGTGGGGCATGCCCATGTTTGATCTGGAAGATGCCGCAGGGGTGTTGATGGAAATGAACGCCTGTCGGCAGGCTTTTCCTCGTCACTACATCCGGTTGATGGCCTTTGACTCGACCCGTGGCGTCGAAACCATCACCATGAGTTTCATTGTCAACCGCCCCCCAAATGAAGAAGGCTTCATGCTGGAGCGCCAAGAAGTGAATGGCAGAAGCATCCGTTACACCGTGCGCGGCTATGGCGCCAATCGCCCCGAAGGCGAGCGGTACTGACGCACACCTTGATCCGACCGACCATGTACAACCTACCTGGCAGCAGCAAAGCGGTTTCTGTGCCCGATCCCGGGCAGACAGAACCGGGTCAAAACTTGGGCACCACAACCGTGAGCCAAGCCAGAACCGTGGGCGAGGTTCTGGCCGACTCCCAGGTGGAGCCTTTGTTGGCGGAACTCGAAAACGAGTTGATTGGATTAGCCCCGGTCAAATCACGCATTCGCGACATCGCCGCTTTGCTGGTGATTGACCGTTTGCGCGCCAACATGGGTTTGGCCTCGCAAGTGCCCTCCTTGCACATGTGCTTTACCGGCAACCCCGGCACCGGCAAAACCACGGTGGCACTGCGCATGGCGCAGATTCTTCATCGGCTGGGCTTTGTTCGAAAAGGGCATGTGGTCAGCGTCACCCGTGATGATCTGGTGGGGCAGTTCATTGGCCACACCGCGCCCAAAACCAAAGAGGTGTTGAAAAAGGCGATGGGTGGGGTGTTGTTCATTGATGAGGCTTATTACCTCTATCGCCCGGAAAACGAACGCGACTATGGACAGGAAGCCATTGAAATATTGCTCCAGGTGATGGAAAACCACCGGGACGATCTGGTGGTGATTCTTGCGGGGTACGAGGATCGGATGGACACTTTTTTCCAGTCCAACCCCGGCATGAGCAGTCGGGTGGCGCACCATATTTCGTTTCCTGATTACGCGGTGGACGAGTTGCTGCAGATTGCGCACAAGATGTTGTCAAGCCAGAACTACGTCATGGGCGAGGGCACAGCCGAGGTCATGCAGCAATATCTGCAGCGGCGTTTAGTGCGTCCCCACTTTGCCAATGCGCGAAGTGTGCGCAACGCACTGGACCGTGCCCGCCTGCGCCAGGCCAGCCGTTTGTATGCCGACAAGGACCGCGTGCTGAGCGAGACTGACCTCAGTACTTTGATGCCCGAAGATCTGCTCGCCAGTCGTGTATTTCAACAGCAGTCCCCCACTGAATAACAGGAAATAGCATGCTCCAAGCTCTGATATTTGATGTAGATGGCACCTTGGCCGACACCGAAATGGCCCACCTACAGGCCTTTAATCACGCGTTTGTCGAGATGGGTTTCGATTGGCGCTGGGATGTGCCCTTGTACACCCGGCTGCTGGCAGTTTCAGGCGGCAAAGAGCGCATCAAAGCGTATTGGCAAACCCAGGCTTCACAACCCAAGGACATCAGTGGGGCGGGCATTCAAGAAACCATTGACCATCTGCACGAGATCAAGACCGCTGCCTACGAGCAAGCGGTGCAAGACGGTGCGGTGCAAATGCGCCCGGGGGTGTTGGCCTTGTTGTCGGAGGCCAGCGCAGCCGGGTTGCAATTGGCCATTGCCACGACCACCTCGCCCGTCAACATCGCGGCCTTGTTGCGCCAAGCCATTGGGGCGGACTGGAAGCGCAACTTTTCAGTGATCGAGGACGCTTCCACCGCGCCGCGCAAAAAACCCGACCCCATGGTGTACCTGCAAACCTTGACGCGTCTGGGGCTGCAGGCACGTCAGTGTTTGGCCTTTGAAGATTCCGAAAACGGCTTGCGTGCCGCCATAGGAGCAGGCTTGGCCACTGTTATCACCCCGAATGACTTCACCGCTGCGCACGATTTCAAGGGCGCGTTGCGCACCCTTCCCAGCTTGGAGGGCGTGGGCGTAGCGCAGTTGCGCGAATGGCACAGCACTTTTATCAAGACACTCGCATGAACCCTGTACGCATTGCCCCTTCCATTTTGTCTGCTGACTTTGCCCGCTTGGGCGAAGAGGTGCGTGCCATCGAAGCCGCAGGTGCGGACTGGGTTCACTTTGACGTGATGGACAACCACTATGTGCCCAATCTGACCATTGGCCCTTTGGTGTGCGAGGCCATTCGCCCGCATGTGCAAATTCCGATTGATGTGCATTTGATGGTCGAGCCCGTCGATGCCTTGGTGCCCTTGTTCGCCAAAGCGGGGGCCAACATCATCACTTTCCACCCCGAAGCCAGTCGCCATGTGGACCGCACTTTGCAAATGATCCGCGACCACGGTTGCAAGGCAGGTCTGGTGTTCAACCCCGCTACGCCGCTGGAGTGGATGGACCATGTGATGGATCGTTTGGACGTGGTTTTGCTCATGAGTGTGAACCCCGGTTTTGGAGGCCAAAAGTTCATCCCGTCAACCTTGCCCAAATTGCAAGCGGTTCGCCAGCGCATCAACGCCCACATGGCCCGGGGCGGTCAATCCATCCTGCTGGAAGTAGATGGTGGCGTGAAAATCGACAACATCGCCCAAATCGTGGCGGCGGGCGCTGACACCTGCGTGGCCGGGAGTGCCGTATTTGGCGCGCCCGATGCCGATGGCGGCTACCGGGGCGTGATGCAAGCCCTAAAACAGGCGGCTATTGCCTAAGCTAAGCGCTGATATTTGTATTTTTTTAAATCTTCAGAGAGTTTTTCCCTATGTCCCTGAGTCCCCGCACCACGCCTACCCTGACGCAATACCTGATTGAGGAGCGTCGCCGATTTCCCGATGCCAGTGGTGACTTTAATGCCTTGATTCTGGACGTTGCCATGGCCTGCAAAGCCATTGCCAAGTCGGTGGCCTATGGCGCATTGGCCGATCTGTACGGCAACCATGCAGCCGATGCCGGGGGCAGCATCAATGTGCAGGGTGAAACCCAGAAAAAACTCGATGTGGTCAGCAACGAGTTGTTCATTCGCATGAACGAGTGGGGTGGGCACTTGGCGGGCATGGCCTCGGAAGAGATGGACGGGCCTTACGCCATTCCGGCGCAACACCCCCGTGGCAAATACTTGTTGGTGTTCGACCCACTGGATGGCTCCAGCAACATCGATGTGAATGTGTCGGTGGGCAGCATTTTTAGTGTGTTGCGTGCGCCCGACGCCACCACCCATGGCGGTGCCTTGACCGAAAACGATTTTTTGCAGCCCGGCACGCGTCAAGTGGCTGCGGGTTATGCCCTGTATGGCCCGACCACCATGCTGGTGTTGAGTGTCGGCAATGGCGTTGCCGGGTTCACGCTCGACCCGGTGATGGGCGAGTTCATGCTCACCCACCCCGAGTTGCGGGTGCCCCAAGACACCCAGGAGTTCGCCATCAACGCCTCAAATAGCCGCTTCTGGGAAGCGCCGGTCAAGCGCTACGTGGACGAGTGTTTGGCGGGAAAGACTGGCCCGCGTGGTAAGGATTTCAACATGCGTTGGATCGCCTCCATGGTGGCTGAGGCGCACCGAATTTTGATGCGCGGCGGTGTCTTCATGTACCCCCGCGACACCAAAGACCCGAGCAAACCGGGTCGCCTGCGCTTGCTGTACGAGGCCAACCCGGTGGGTTTCATCATGGAGCAAGCTGGGGGCCGGGCCAGTACCGGGCGCGCGCCCATGCTGACCGTCCAACCGACCAGCTTGCACCAGCGCATTGGTCTGGTGTTTGGCTCCAAAAACGAGGTCGAACGCATTGAGCGCTACCACACCGAACCCGCAAGACAAGAAAGCTTTGCGCCTTTGTTTGCCGAGCGCAGCTTGTTCCGCGATTGAGCGGTAGCCATCTGAGTCACTTGATTTTTAAAACAACAAGGAAATTTCATGTCTGAACGCCACCCCATCATTGCCATTACGGGATCATCGGGCGCGGGCACCTCGACGGTGACACGCACCTTCTCCAATATCTTTCGCCGTGAAGGTGTGCACGCGGCCATCATCGAGGGCGACAGTTTTCACCGCTTTGACCGCAAGGAAATGAAGTTGCGCCAGGCCCAAGCTGAAAAGGAAGGCAACAAAAATTTCAGCCATTTTGGCTCGGATAACAATCTGTTTGGTGAACTCGAAAACCTGTTCCGGACCTACAGCGAGACGGGGCAGGGCCAAGCGCGCAAATACCTGCACAACGCCGAAGAAGCCGCCCCTTACAGCCAAGAGCCCGGCACGTTTACCCCGTGGGAAGCTTTACCGGCTGACACCGACATGCTGTTTTATGAAGGCCTGCACGGTGCGGTGGTCACCCCGGAGCACAACATTGCGCAACACCCGGACCTGCGGGTGGGGGTGGTACCGGTCATTAATCTGGAGTGGATTCAAAAGCTTTGGCGCGACAAGCACCAACGGGGCTATAGCACCGAGGCAGTGACTGACACCATATTGCGCCGCATGCCCGACTACGTGAACTACATCGT
>Ga0315909_10001756_pt1 | contig 28729 bp, 40 predicted proteins | sample LakEriMetagenome_11_FD_203527 | JGI IMG/M metagenome (GOLD analysis project Ga0315909, IMG submission 203527) | Freshwater fungal communities from buoy surface, Lake Erie, Ohio, United States - Buoy 2 MA125 | ecosystem: Environmental > Aquatic > Freshwater > Lake | place: USA: Lake Erie, Ohio... | reverse complement strand
TGCCGCTGGCGGGCATCGCCTGCCTTGCGTTCTTCATCTACGGGCTGGGTCAGGTGATCTTCGATGAGACGGAGAAAAGTCAGGTGCGCTACGAACAGTGCATCGCCGCCGACAAGCAGTGGGTGCAGGGGAGTTGCGTGAAATGACCGGGCTTCACCCAGACTACGGCCTGACGGACCAGCTTCGCGTTGAGGCCCTGCGCTCGGCCGCGCGCTTCGGAGTAAAGAACGCTGCGGCTCTTTACAGCGTGTCGCCAGCCAGCCTGTACAAGTGGCGCAAGGTGCCAGCGTTGATGAAGCAGATGATGGAGGTGGACGATGACTGACGAAGAACTGATCGCACGGCTGCGGGAAAATCAGGCATACGAATGGCAAGACCCGATCTGGGAAACCCGCCTTGCCGCCGCCGACCGCATCGAAGACCTTGAGGCCAAGCTGGCCAAGTCGGTGGAGGGACTTCATGCAGTGGTTCAGCACGAAGCCAGCACCTTCTTTGGCCCAGATGGCGAGAAAAATAAGCGGGCAAGCTGGCGTGGCGTGATGCGTAAAGTCCGCGCCACCCTTGCTAAGATCAAAGGAGAGAGCCATGCCTAGATACATCATAGAATGCGACGATCCGTCAGACATTATCCTTGGCATGAAGGCCATCAGAACATTGATAGAGTTAACATACAACAATGGTGAAGAGTGGTTTGTGCCTTTCGACAACGGAAGTGTTTGGTATGTAAAGAAAACTAAGACAGGCTATTCAGCAAGAGCAGGCAAGACATGAGTGACATCCGCATCTTCAAGGGCGATGGCAAGCGGGCCGAGGATGTGACCGGGGAACTGGGTGATCGGATCAAGGCGCTGGTCTATGAGTATAGCGGACGTATCCCTCTCGCCGCAGCCGTTGGTGTTCTGCATCTTGTGGCTTACGAAATCACAAGGGACAGTGACTAATGACTCGATCCGCCAGCGACAGCCCCGCAGCCCGCGCCCTGCGTGACGCAGGCTACGTCAAGCTGCCGGGTTGGTGGGTTAAGCAATCAGATTTTGAGCTGATAGAGTATATGGCCAGGCAGAGATTGCCTGAAATCGAGACCATCAAAAGGAGAGCCGAGAATGAATGGCCGAAGGATTATTACTAGGGATATGATGGAGGCTGCCCTGGCCAAGCGCTGGAATGCCGGCCAGGCAGGCAAGCACTTTGGCTTCCACAGGAAGAGCATTGAGAGCGCATGCGAAAGGTTCGGGATCGTGCTGCCGCTGATGACATTCGGCAAGCCGCTCACTGCGCCGCAGCGTGTGTGGGTCGATGAGATCCAGCCATACCAGCCACCCAAGAAGGCGAAGCTGTCGGCCAGCAAGGCATCGATCGAACGTGCATTGGCAAAGCAAGCTGACGCAAAGCGGTTGCAGGCATCCAGCTGAGCCGATAGCTTGAACTACGAGGGGCGCAGCACAGGCTTTGTGTTGGTCAAGATCAGACTGCGCTACGGCTCATCTTCATCAGGCGCCCCTCGCGATCTCACTTCTTCTTGGCTTCTTCAGCCTGCTTGATCTTGGCCAGGGTGCCATAGACGTAAGCGTCCTTGCGCTCACCCTTCAGCCCCATCTCGTTTGCCCGCGTCATCAGGCTCTTCTCTAGCTTCTTCGGCATCACTGCGTCTCCGTGATCAAGATCCCCTCAAAGGAAGCCGACACAGCATTCACCTGTTGCTTGGAGCAAAAGCCCCTGGCTTCCACATCCGACTTCTCAGGCAGCGCAATCGGGAAGTCGAACCAGAAGTCGATGAACTTGTTGTTCAGGTTCACCACCGCTGAGTTCTGAAAGGGCAGCCCAAACAGCCGATACACCAGGCGTGCCGTGACATAGGCCGCGCTGTCAGATCCATGCGAGATGGTGCCGTGCGTGATGTAGAACGTGCGCCCAGCCGGCACTGTGTATCGTGCGCTCTCGGTCCTGTTATGACCGTTGAAGATCCGCTCATACACCGTGGCCGGCACGCCTGCCGTGACCGTGCCAACACCGATGTAGATGTTCTGCGCTGTCGGGTTGGCCAGCACATAGGCGTTCTGAATGCGCAGGTACGACAGCGTGGTGGTCACGGCTGTCTGGCCGGTGATCGTGAGGATCTCATTGATAGGCATGTAGTCGGCGTCCAGGCCGTTGATCATCACCTGGCATGTGGCGGTGGCATCGTCCGACGACACCAGCATCTGCGTGGCAGTGGACGGGTAGGTGTAGATCCCGCCGTGATACCAGATGGTTTCCTCCGCAGTCTGCACATCCGGATTGTTGCCGTAGATAAAAACAGGCGTGCCGTTGGAGACATGCCCCATCGCGGCACGCAGGTTAAACGGCATTTCCTTGTGCAGCTGCCAGCTGTGGTGGGCTTCGAGATCAGTCATCTTCATTCCTCGCGCTGATCGCCGATGCTTTCTTCTTGGCGTCGGCCTTGCTGCTTGCACCCCAGGCCATCAGAGACTTGAGCAACCTGGTCGGCTTGCCGTCCTTGTCACGCTCCGGCCCAGGCATGTTACCCATACGCGCCAGGAACGAGGCGCGTCGTGGGTTGTCGCCAGACTTCACCGGCGCCTTGAGATCCGAGCCAGGGTTCTCACGCTCATAGGAGCGGCGCCCCTTCTCGTTCAGGCCGCCGCTCTCTGCCTTGCCTTCCGATCGCTGCCAGGCTGGTGACTTAGCCACCCTTCTTCTCCTTGAAGGGACCAGCCTTGCGCGTCATCAGCGAGTAGGTCTTGTCATCGATCGTGCTGTCGTCCTCGTCGCGGGACGTGCCAGCTTCCTTGCGCTTGTTCATGTTCGCGTACAGTCCAGGCTTCTTGTTCATCTAGTCACCCAATCAGTTTGCCAAGTGTCTTAGGTCCGGCCACACCGTCAGCCGTCAGTCCATTGTCAGCCTGCCACTTCTTCAGCGCAGCCTCTGTGCCAGGGCCGAAGTCGCCGTCAGCCGTCAGGCCCAGGGCAGCCTGCATCTTCTTGACCAGCTCACCCTTGGCGCCACGACGCAAGACCTGCGTGACAGCGTCGGTGATCTGCGGGTTGACCGGGGCAGTCTTGCTGTTGGCTGCACGCAAGGGGATCTTGCCCGTCAGCACAGCCATGGCCTTGTCGTAGCGCTGCTTGCGATCGGCCAGGCCGATGTCGCCGCCGTTGATGATCTTCGTCATCCGCACCACGTCGCCGGTGTCGGCAACTGCATTCAGGTTCTTGGTGTTCCAGAACCAGAGAGCCGAGGCCAGTGCGCCCTCCTTAGTTTCCAACCACTCGGCGGCTTCCTCTGCCGTCATGTCGTAGTCCTTGGCAAAGCGGGTGTAGTTGTCCCGCCCGGTCAATTGTTTAAGACCGCGGCCAATAAATTTGGCTCCGTCCCCAGGCTGGGTATTGCCAAGTTTGCTGGTGCGGAACTCATCCATGTAGACGTAGTTCGCAATTTTCTCAGGGTTCCGAGCATACTCGGCAGCGTTGCGCTTGCCTGGTCCGAAGTACCGAGGGAAGACACGCTCAAGCGATTGCTGGGAATAATTGAGGTTCTCGCGCAGCTGAACGAAGTCAGCTGACTCGTGGGCGCACTGGCTAGTAAAGCCAGCAATACGCTCTGGGGTCGTGATGCCATACTTAGGCAGCGCCTTGTTCAGCTCCTCGCACCAGGCATCCACTTCCTTGTTGGTCGGGATCATGGCACGCAGTTGGTCAACGGTCAGAAGGGTCATTCACTTTCTCCTATTCGCACCAGGATTGTTTCGCATCGCCCTTGTACGGACGGGCAAGGCCCGCAGAGATCAGGCTTTCGGCTAGGCTCTGGTGGTCCAAGTAGACATCGCCCAGCACACGGCCACCATACTTATCCCACTTCAAGATCTGCACATCGATCTCCGTGGCATTGGCGACCGCGTCTTTTGTAAACGCGCTGGCTTTCTTAGCCAAGGCGGCCTCGGCATCGCATTGAGCGCGAGGTGCTTTCTCAGGCGTATCTATGCCGATGACCCTGATCGACAGCTTGGGCGGCAGAGGCTCTGGCAGAAAGTCCACCGCGATCTCTACCGTGTCGCCATCGATCACGCGGGTGATCTCATAGGCATGAGCAGGCGCAGCCGTCAGCAGGAGCAGGGCCAGCCATTTCATTTCTTCGGCTTCTTCTTCAGGACCGCGCCAAGCACAGCCTCCTGCGCCACGTCCTTGCCCATGCCGCCGAGCAGATCGCCGACGTTGCCCGTGGCCGCAACCTTGATGGCGTTCTCCACCGGGTCAGGCAGGTTCACCTTGTCCAACACAGCATCGACCACCTTCTCCTTAGCCTTGCGACCAATGAGCATTCCAACCATGCGTCCGATCATTCGGTGTACTCCTGTGTCGGCGGCTCGTCGTTGTTGCCACCGCGTTGCTTTCCATTGCCAGCAGCCATTACACCGCCCAGCGCACCCACGATAAACGCAGCAATTGGACTTAATAGCTCAAAAAACCGCCGATCGTTCTCGCTCGACTCGCCCATCGGCTGGGTCACGAAGATCAGGCTGAACAGCACTGCGCCAATGATGCCGCCCAGAATGACCACTAGGGAAATCCCAACGGTGTAGCGCAGCTTGGCTTCCATGATCTCAGGATCGTTCTTGCTAGACATCAGTTGCCTCCTGTCAGAGCGTCCGCGCACATGCCCGTGCGAAGACAGATGGGTGGGGTGCATTCAACCGCAGACCAGTTGGCCGGGTCTTGGCAAGGGTAGCGGTAGAACCCGTCACCAGACAGGTAGAAGATCGCACCCAAGGCGGCAATGAAGCCCAGCCAAACGAAGTTCTCAAGTTTCATCATTGCATCGGGTTCCTTATGAGGTCGTCCATAGCTTTCCACAGGTCCTCGATCTCGGCATCGTACTTCTCCAGCTTGCCCGCGAGGCCGCTGCTGACGCTGTCAGACTTCTCTACCATAGAGCGCAGGTCCATCAACTCTTTCTGTTGCTCAAGGATGCCCGCCATCTGGGTCGAGATTGCCGACAGCTTGGGGGCAAGGCCCCTAACGTCGTTGTCCTGTATGGCCTGCTCCAGAGTTTGCACCCGACTCTCAACGCCCAAGACGCCATCCACGCTCTCCTCAACAGCCCAGAAACGGTTGACGGTATCGTAGCCCACGTAGATCGTGCCGCTGATTGCCGACAAGACAGGCACAGCGGCGGCGAACCACCAGCCCTTTACGTCAAAGCCCGCAATCCGCAAGCCGTTGGTTTCAGCTTCCTCGCTCACGAGCCGTACCCGGCAGCGTACACGTCAGCCAGCGTCACAGTGTCAGCACCAAGCAGCCCTTGCAGGCCGATGCCGAAGACGTTGGTCGCGGAGATGTTCATAATGTCAGCCGTGGCAGAGTAGGCCACCGTCGCGCCGTAGAGGCTGGTGCCGCTGTTGGCTGCGTAGGCGTCAACCGTCCCGGTCATGGTCGTGTTGCGAGATGCGGCCAAGAAAGCGCCAGCATCGCGGGCGTAGGTCTGCACTGCGCCGAGAGCGTTGTTGTAGTTGCTCACGTCGGCGGCGCTGATCGTCATGTCGTTGTTGGTCAGGATCGTCTGGAAGGCCATCTGCTCCTGCACGGTGTCGGCGTTGGCGGCCATGTTCGCAACCGCCTGCACCTCCATCAAAACCGCAGTTGCGGCAACGAGGTTATCGACAGCCGTATCGAGATTTGCCATCGTTGCAACGTAGTTATCCTGAAACAACAATTCGGCGTTATAGTACGTCGCGTCGATCACCCCCTGCACATCAGCGTTGTAATCAAGCCTCATCTGCTCAGTGACAGTCGCCGTCTGCATGATGCCGGGAGCGAGGATGTCGCCTTGCTCAGCACTGTAGACCGCACCAGCCGTCAGGCTCTGAGCCGCGTTCAGTTGGTTAAGGATTGTCTGGGCTGACCCCTCCAGCGCCGTCATCGTCGGATCGGCGTGAGCGGCGGAAACGCTCAGACAGAGTAGGGCCGCTGTTCTCTTGAGGTACGACATCGGGCAGTTCCTCTCCAATGCGAAGGAAGGTGTCCCAGAAGGACCGATCTTGGGCGTATCCTACCACATAGGTATGCGGGTTGTCACGCATAGCCAGATAGCCCTCGCGGCCCACCAGCAGCTTGCCCGTCTCAATGCTGTAGATCGGACAAGGTGTGCTGGCCAGCGCCATTGCTTTGTATACCTTGGCGTTGTCGCACATGACCGAAATGCCGCTGACCTGCAGGCCCAGCCCCCCAGCTTCTTGCGGTGTGCCGAGCAGCCTTGCATCTTTGCGGCGGTTGCACTCAGGGTCTTGCTCCATGCTGCCCTCGGCCCTGCCGAAGATGCTGATCTGGAAAGCCTGCTGTTTCGGGATCAGGCAGCTATCATTGCCGCCGCCGCCCATGACTGTCGGCGCTGCGGCTGTCGGCACGGGCGTAGAGAACGGAGACGAGCCAGCGCCGTTGTAGTTCCGCGTCTCACTAGTCGAGACGTTGCCGCTGTCAATTGTGGAGTTGGTGTTGCCGGAGTTGGTGTTCAGGTCGCCCGTGACTTGGGCGCTGGCGGTGGCTGTCAGTAGACAGAGCAGAGCGCACCCATAACGTCCCGCGTATCGCCAGAGCATAGCAGTTCGTTGGCCGCGTCTCCGTGCGCCATATAGTAAAGCGTTTCCGCGTTCTGTCTGATCTCGCACTGGCGGTCACCTTTCGGGCAGGCCGTCGTGTAGGCCACGGACGATACAGTAACAGGGCCGCAGCCAGCGACCAAGAGGACGAGTGCTAGTCTCATCTGCTAAGGCTCCGCATCAGTTCGTCGATCTTCTTGTCGAGGTTATCCAGCCGCGAGATGACCCGGTTCATGTCGGTGTGCATGTCGGCTCGCGTAACGTAGTCACGGGCGACTTCCTCGCGTGTGCGGTTTAGCAGGATTTGCAGCCGCTTCACTTCCTCGACATGGTTTTTCAGCACCCAGCCGATCAGGCCGAGTGCTGCGCTAAGACCGAGACTCCAGAGCATCTCGGGTGTCATGCGTCTGCCTCTTGGATCACCAGATCGCCAGCGTCCACCTGACGCATGATCTCGTCGTAATGGCGGTTGCCGGGGTGCAGGGGGACAAAGATTTCTTCACCCTCAATAGTGGCCTTCATGGAGACGTTCTGGCCTGTGAGGCTGTCCTTGGCATACTTAACCGAGGTGATGTTCATGGTGTTCATCATGTCAAAGCTCCGCGTCCACTGCGATATATGCGCTAGGGGTTGCCCCGTTATACATAGAAACAGCTTGTGCCGTGGTGTAACCAGATGTTGGCACGTTAAAGCTAATTTGAAATTGCATACCCCCACTTGCGTGTAGGGTTGAAGCCGTCCCAGTCCGTGTCCCCGCGCCATTATAAAAGTTGTAAGTAGACGGCGCAGAAATAGACGGAGTTGCCCGCATAGTGGTTTGAAGGGTAAAACTCATGCGGTCTACTGAACCTGACGAGTTGGCTACACCTGAACCTACCGGGTCAACCATTTTAAAGTAATACCTTTGACAACGAACAAACTCAGGTCCGATCTCAGGCTGCTTGTAGAGGTCCGTCGCCGCCGTGGTGTGGGTGCCTTGCTTGATGTGGATGCCCCAAAGGTCAACGCCGATGGTTTGCAGGCCGAGGGAGTTGGTGTTGGCATTGAAGTCAGAACCAGCAGAAGTCCAGAACCTAAGCTGGAGATAGTCGTTGCCGTTGGTCCCCAAGGTTTTTCCGCTGATCGACGGCACGGCAAACGTCAGCGCAAACGCAGCCCAAGACCCCGTGAGAGTAACGGTTTGCGGCGAGACAAAAACCCGAGAGGACGGAGAACCGCCAGTGCCAAAGTCCTGAATGCACTGCACAGCCACGTTGCCCGAGCCAGACGAGCGGCGCATCCAGCCAAGGACCGTAATGGTCTGCCCAGCGTAGTTGCGGACGCCTTCAATGCTTTGCACTGTGATGGCATACTGTGCAGCAGTCGATTGCCCGCTTACCGATTGGCGAAGAAAGAACGATGGGTTGTTGTTGCCAAACGTGTCGCCAAGGGTGAACGCCTGACGGGACTGCGAGAAGCTGCCACCAGAAAATTCACTATACCAACGGTCAGGTAGATACCCCGACGCCGTGCTACTCGTCCCCCGCTGCCAGAAGTCGAAGGCCCCGTTGATGATGCGGTTTTCAGGGTCAAGAACACCGGGGCGCAGAGGCACAGTGTTGATCGTAGCCGTGTTGCCACCAGAGGCGTCGAGGATCGCGTTTGTGCGGAGTTGGGACATTAGTTGGCCTCCAGTGCGGTGATGCGGGCTTCGAGGGCTTCGATGCGGGTCATGGCCTCTTGCAGAGCCTTCAAGGCGGCGTAGTGCAGATCGGCCTCATAGATTGACTTGAGCGGCACACCATCTGCCGGGGTTTCACCAAAGCCGTCGTTGCTGACAAACTCAGGTGCCACGCTTTCGACCTGTTGGGCGATGACGCCAATGTTGTCGTCTTCGTGCGACTGATCCCGATACTTGTAGGTGACGACCTCAAGCGCCTTGATCTTGTCCCAGTACGAACCGAGAGGGGCAATGTCGGTCTTCGCCCGCTCGTCAGACAGGTTGACGTTGTTGGCGCTAAAATTAGCAATGCCGCCGTTCACTTGGACATAAAAACGATAGCCGTTGTTCGTGGCGTTCAAGTTGTAAACATGGTAAAAGTTTGCTGCTCCAGCCGCATTTGCGGTGGAAGTCATAGTCGTGCCGTTGGTGTTAATCTCAAGGCCCGTTGAGACAGTTACTCCAGAAGCAGTCTTCCCCACCAGCAGGTTCCCGTTGCTGTCGATGCGGGCGCGTTCGGTGTTGTTGGTCACGAAAACTTGTGGGTGATTGGTAAGCGTTCCAAATATGCCAGATGTTGAGCCATTGGCTTGCATGTATGTGGTAACGCCGCTGGCATCAGAGCTTGCGGAAGCAATGACGTTTGATCCTCCAGAACTTACTGCATGAAGCCTAAAACCCGCTGTGGGGCTGCTGGTCCCAATGCCCACGTTGCCTGATGCGTCGATACGCATGCTCTCAGCCCCACCTTCCGCGAAGGCAATCGTATCCGCAGCCGGGAAGAAGATACCCGTGTTGCTGTCACCCGTGGGGTAGATCGCAGGCGCACCAGCGCTGCCCGCTGGCACCTCGTTGGCGAGACCCGAGACGTTCACAGTCCCCGTCGCATCCGGCAGCGTCAGCGTCCGATCCGTGTTCGAGTTGGGCGAGGCGAGGGTGAAGTTCCCCGTGCCAGAGGCATTTCCACTTAGCGTAATACGGGACATCAGTTTGCCTCCAATTGTGCTTTGAGGCTGTCAACCTCGGCCTTGAGTTCCTGAACGGCTTTCACCAAGGTGGCGACCAAGAACGAGGTGTCTACGCCCTGATACTGCGGGTTGCCATCGGCATCTACAGCGTCCTTCTCACCCGTCACGCAATCAGGCACGACAGCTTGCAGTTCATGCGCGATGAAGCCTTGGCCGTCCGAGCCGTCAGCCTTCCATGTGTAGGTCACAGGGTTCAACTGGGCAATCTTCGCCAGAGCATCCTGCATGGGCTGGACGTTCTCTTTCAGGCGGTAGTCGGAGGAGGTGACGTAAGAGGTGGCGGTGGTCGTTACATCAATGCGGCCTACCTGCGTGGTGTCCCTAAGAAATGCTGCCACGGCCCCGTTGCTAGTTCTGCGTCTAATAAAAAGAGACGCGTTGGCGCTCCGTGACAGTGAGATGGCACCAGCGCCCTCAATAGAACAACCATCCGCAGAGCCACTAAATACGTCTATATTGCTGGTTTGCCCTACAGTTACAACTCCGTCAGAGCCGATGCGGGCGCGTTCGGTGTTGTTGGTATTGAAAATCAACGCGGCATTGTCTTGTACGTTGATGTAAGTGTTGCCGCCACTTACTTGTTGGAATACGGAACCGTTCGTAGAGCCGCTGTCCCTTACCCTGTAGCCGGGAGAGCTTCCAAGCACATCAACTCGCCAACCCGGCGAACTCGTCCCGACCCCCAAGTCGCCATCCGCATCAAACCGAGCAACCTCAACCCCACCTTCGGCGAAGGCGATGGTATCAGCCGCAGGGAAGAACACCCCGGTGTTGGTGTCCTCGCCCTGCACAGCCGGAGTGGAGGCCGAGCCGTTGGCACCCGCGATGCCAGTTGTTCCGTTGAGCGTCAAAGCCATCAAAGCACCACGTAGTTTGAGCCAGAGGGAATAGTCACGGTCACGCCTGAGTTAATAGAAATCGGGCCGACCGACATTGCGTTTTTGTTCGTGGTCAGCGTGTAGTTCGTGGTGACAGTCTGACCGTTCTCAATGAAGATCTCATCTGCACCGCCGCCCGTCGCACCGCCGCCGACCGATCCCCAAGCAGAGCCGTTGTAGCCCTCGAACTTGGTGACATCGCTGTTGAAGCGGAAGTAACCAGCGGCAGGCGTACCATCGCGCTGAGCCTGCGTGCCGGTCGGAATGACAGCAGATCCAGTGTCAGATGTCTTGGCAACCCGGTTGGCAGCCAGGGCAGCCGATGCAGCCGCAGCCGTGGCAGAGTTGCTTGCGTTGGTTGCCGACGTAGCAGCAGCCGATGCAGAAGAAGAGGCATTGCTGGCCTGGGTCGTAGCGGTCGAGGCCGAAGAGGAAGCCGAGCTGGCCGAGCCAGCCGAGGCAGTGGCAGAGTTGGCTGCGTTGGTGGCCGAAGTTGCCGCTGCAGACGCAGACGATGCAGCAGCCGAGGCTGACGTGGCCGCCGCAGCCGCGTCAACAATCAACGCCCACTTGGCCACATCAGCGTTGCTGCTGATCGGCTGAGATCCAGTGGAGGTGTGCGCCGTCACGCAGATGTAGATGTTATCGTTTGACGTATCCTTGACGATGTCGCGCTCAGCAAAGGCCGTGCTGGTGGCCCAGTTGCCGCGATAGGTGCCAAGCTCCTGGGCAACCGACAACTCGCCGGCGCTGTTGAAAGCGAAGACCTTGCTGGCACGGTCAGCAGCCGACACCGTGAATTCGGTCGAGCCGATCGTGTTGGTGCGCGATGCCTTGATCGATCGGCCCAGCTCTTCGTCATGCTGCTGCACGATGAACGTCAGCTTGTCCAAGGCATCTTCCAGCGACTGAGCCGGGAACGGATCGTTCTCAACCAGATCCAGCTCTTGCACCAGATCCTGCTCGCGCAGAATGGTCAGCGTCTCACCAGATGCCGGCGCCGTCAGCATGGTGACGTTGCCGCCGCCTGCGTTGCCGACACCGCTGACAGTGTAGTGCGTGGTGATCGTCTTGACGGTCTCAGTGCCAGTGGCCGAGCGCACGATGACGGTCAGGTCATCCTGGTCAAAGATCTTGAAAGAGTAAGCAAAGACAGTGGTCGAGCCATTGCCGTTAAACTGTACCCTACTGGTGCTGCTGCTGACGGTCATGGCTCACTCCTGATTTTCCTCTTGAGCTTTCCTGTCTTGCAGGTCTCGATATGCCTGCGCCAAGTTAGCATACTGCGGTTCGCTCAGCAATTTTTCTAAGCCGGCATCCATAAATGCGCGGTTGAGCCTTTTGACCATTAATTTCTTTTGGTCGTCAGACGCTGCAGTGTACTCGCGAGTGAAGATCAATTGCTCCAACGACTCGCGGAAGTAGGCTACGCCGCGACCATGAAGATTTAACGGCGTTTCGTTCTTGGCAATCCGCACCCAATCAGACTTGGCTCCGTTGCTAAGCTTGATGCCTCCGACGGTTTCAGGGTTGTTAAGTGGCCAGCCACTAGCATCTTGCGCCAGACGCATCAGCTCGCTTTCAACGACGTTCAGTTCCCGTCCTGGCTTGATGGTCATGCCGCTGGTCAAGTTCCAAAGCGCCAAGCCTGGACGCGCCCAAAAGCTTGTATCCTCTGCGCCGATCGCGTTGCCGAGCGTGTCGTACTGAATGGCGTTCAGATCTCGCTCATCGGCAAACCTGCTATCCTGCTGCTGAAACGCACGCAAAGTAGTAAATGCCTCAAGCATCATCCTGCCAGAATCGGCCTTTGGCAGACCAATAACATCATACCTTGGGTTGCCATCTCTGTCTGTGAAGTTGGGATCGCCTGCTGCGTGAGCAGTCTCCACATCGACCATTGTGTAATACTCTACGTCGTCACGCGGTTCGACCTTTGTAGGATCAAGAGTTGTTTCAATGCTACGCTGCAAAGAACTCACAGGGCTAGGTACTCCTGCTGGAGTAGCTGCATATGCTGGGCTTTTCAAAATCCGCATAGGATCTTGATACGAGAAGGCATCATAAAGCTGAGAAATGCCCTCCAACATTGGAAGCTCTTTGTAGTACTCAGCGACAGATCCAATCATAGCCCCAGCCATAGTCTGAGCCTTTGTAATGTCATTTGCTGCTTTCCAGGCATCAGGTATCGAAGCGCCCAACCCGATTATGGAAGCGTAAACGCCAAAGCCCGAATAGTTGACATAGTCAAGAGGACCATTCGGTCGGCCATACTCATCGTAAAGCGGCAGAAAATCACCGTCTTGATCAACCGGGAAGTCTTTGCCACGGAAGACAAAGCTGTAAGGCTGCCAGCCAGGAGGCAGAGCCTGGCGTTCTTTTGCATCGAAAGGGGTTGAGCTTGTGATCCTGCCTTCAAGGGCCATGTTTGCAACCACGCCCATCGTCATCCCAGCCACGCTCCAACGGCCAAGCGCAAGCTGCTGCGCCTTCGGGCCGTTGTAGCCCAACATATCTTTGTACACTTGGATTCTGCCGGGGATTGGCAGTCGCTCCAAGACGCGCAGGATTTCGTTTGTTGGGGCCGTTGAGAAAGGCACGACAATCCTGCCCAGAAACGGAATTTGTTGAAACTGTGACGCGAGCTTTCCGAGAACGCCTGCGTCCAAGGTCATGGTGTCATAGCGTGCTTTGTAGATTAGATCTTCAGACACAGCACGCGGATCAAGAAGAACCATGCCTGCTTCATCAAGAGCCTTTTGCGGATCTTCACCAGCACGCAACCCAGCCTGATAGCGCCGGTGCGCTGAAACGTACAGTTCGCCACGCTGCGAAATTGTCTTGAAGAATTCGTCTCCAGCCAGCAATGCTCGGAAACCGATTCTAGTCATTTTGCCGAAGTTGTCGATTGCACGCGCATAGAGAGTGCCACTGTTCTCTCCCGTCCACCTGATCGCGCCAACGCTGTATTCCAGCTTGTTCATCTGATCTGTCGGGATTTCTGTTCTGAAAGCTTTGCCCGCAATTTTAAATGCGTCGCTGGCACTCTCAAGCCAACCCCTTACCCGGTACATAGCATCGGCCATGTAGACCTGATCCTCGCGCAGATTGTATGGGGTATTCTTGCCTTTCACTTTTCTGATTGCTGCGCCCCAGGCTCCGGCCAACATTTCCTCTGGCAACTGCGCGGCCATGAAGCCCATCGTTCCGATGATATTTTTCGCTTGCGTTCTCGGCGAAGATAGCAAGCCAGCCAAGTAAAGCTCAGAGACAACGTCTGAGGTTCTGGCAAGAAAACCACGCTGCGACATGTCATTGATTGCTTTAAGCTTCTCACCCTCTGGGAGTTTTCCGAAGGACAAGATGCGCTCAGCCAGAGCGTCTGTCGCGTCATCAGTGCCTGAGTCGCGCAGGAAGTTTTTCGCTTCTTCGCTCAAACGCTGGGCGTTCAGCTCACCAGACACAGGAATGCGGAAAGATTGCAGCGCACGAGCCGCTTCAGTCTGCGCACCCTTAAGCTGGAGCTGAATGCCTGCATGGATCGCAAGCTGGCGGCGGAATGCCAACCGATCGGTTGATGTAGCCGCACCCGTCTTGATCGACTCGGCCATAGTTGCCAGCTTGGTTGCGCTGCGCACAAGCAAATCTCGGGCCGCAACCATCTCTGCCGCATTCAACGAACCTTCGCCGACCTTGCGGGCAAGCAACGTGCGCGACAAGCCTATTTCATCAGCCGCAAGCTTTGCCGCGTCTTCGATCGTTGTCTTGTTGGAAATCACCCCACGGGTAACAGCAAGCTGTTGATCTTTAAGGGTTTCTGCGACAGCCGTGATGGTGGCCTTCACATCATCCGTGGTGTTCATGTAGTCGAAGTTGAAGTCACCGCCATCCTGCAGGCTCTTGATCTCCAGATCTCGCTTGGACAGAGCATCAAGAATAGGGTCGGTGATCTCTTCGGGAGCAACTGCCGTTTCGGCGCGGAAGCCTCGGGCATCAGCGGTCAGGGCTTTCTGCGCGTCGGTGCGGATAGCATTTGCGCCTTCAGCGGCCTCTGCTGCCTGCTGGTTCAGCGCGTCGGTGGCCGATTGCAGAACGTCTGGTGCCACTGGTGCCGGCGGCGCATTGACGCCTGGCGCTTGCATCCCACGCTCCTGAAACCGCCGCACGCCTTCCGGCGACAGCACCTGCGGTGCCAGAGCTTCCTGGGCTGCCCGCTCAGAAAAGTCTCCCATGTCAGCGAATAGCCGACGCTCATTCGGCGTAGGTATCCGCTGAACCACGCCTGCGCCAATGGTCGGACCAACAGCAGGCGCAAAGCGCGGATCTGCCATGCCCGCTCCAGACGGCGCAGCGGCTGGCGGCACTTCGCCAATCACGCTGCGGCCAAGCTTTTGCAGCAGCTCCTTGAATGCCCCACCCTGCGCGACCCGCGTCAGTTGCTCGGGCGCACCTGCAAACTCAGTTGGTGCGCCTGCAGCGTCCATAGCGGATCGCTGCATCTGCTCGGTCGAAAGCTGGTTGGGGTCGATTGCCATTGGAGCGCCTCTGTTACTTCTTGCGGAACTGCTCGGGCAGCTCTTCCTCTAGCTCAGACCCAAAGATCTCAGGCGCTTCGCCAAAGTATGCGAGTTCAATGTATTGCTCGCGGGTCATGGGCAAATTGAACTTACGCATGACCGCAAGAATACCGTCACTGTTGTTCCCAGGTTGGGGGCCGGATACCGCCTGCTCGCTCACTTACCAAACTCCTTGCCTCGTCAATTTCAATTTCGCCGTTGCGGTATCTTGTCCAGATCGCATCGACATCGGCATTGTTCTTTGCGGTCTTGAACGTGTCAGGGAATAGGCCACGCACCGCTTCCCATGTGATAGACTGCATCTGCCGTGGGAGTATACCACGCTCTGCAGCCGCGCGTCGATACGCCTCTGCGTACAAACCGTAGTTGCCAGACATGCCTGTGGTCGAGGAGCCTTTTGTCGTGCCTCGCCCAGCAACGCTGATGTTCTTGAAGTTGTGATCGACCTCAAGAGAGTTGCCGGATAGCGGGCGCATCAAACCTGCGGCTACAGCGTGCGTGTCGATCGTCACATCGCCATACGGCGAGTTGGGGTCATAGATGTTGTTGTAGAAGTTTCTGACCTTGTGGCGCTCGCCCATCAAGCGCGAGATCGTGTTGACATCGCCATTCGATTCAATCGCACCGATAGCCTTGCCGATCTCGTTCAGCGAACCCCAAGCCACGCGAGAGGCCGATCCGTCTGCATTGCGTGCAACATCCAAGAAGTCACCTTCTGGAGACACAACCCGATAGTCAGGGATCTTGTAGGTTTGGTCGTGCAGACGGACGAACAAAGCACGCAGCGTATTTTGAACCGCCGGATCTGGGTCGGTGATCTGATTATACGACTTGCCCTTGATGGCCTGCAGCAAAGGTTCGTACTTGGGTTTGTTCAAAGATTCGATGCCTCTGAACGTGGCTTCCATTTCAGAGGTGAACGATGTCGGCGTATTGCCCTTTGGCTTGATGACATCAAGCACTCGCTCGGCCAAGCTCACATTCTGATACCAATCTTTTTGCGGAGACAGTGCCGCAAGTGCGCCAGCAATTGAGGTGTCTGGCACGCCATAATCTTTTGACCAGCGCTCAGTGATGTTGCGTGCGCCGTCGTACCAGAGCTGGCTGCGCGTGCGGGTGTCTTCTGGCACTTGATCGTGCAGATAGAGCAGGTTGTCCTTCACATGCGTGATGAACTGCTCTGCGGTTTCTTCCGTTGTTGCGTCGGGAGCGGGCCGCATATTCGGGTAATCTCTGGTGATGCCGACGTTGTAGTCAAACAGCTTCGGCTCTTTCTTCAGCTCCTCCAAACCGACAACCAGTGTGCCGGTCATCGGGTCTTCTTGAGCTTTCATAGCCGTTGGGAAGCGGGTTGAGATGCGACCAGGCAATCCACCTTGGATCGCGCCAGTGCCATCAACAGCCGCAGCTCCCAAGCTTTGCGGCGTGCCGGCAGGCTGGAAGATCTCCATCAGCATGTCCTTGTCGCCTTGGGCGATGGCACGGCTGGTGCCGATCGCGTCGGCAAGCATGTTCTTTGCGAAAGGGGACGCCTCTCGCAACAAGTTTTTAGCAGGATCGGTCAGGCCATTAATAAGTGGCACGAATTCAGCAACGCCAAGTGTCGTTAGACCAATCCCGATTGCCGCATCAATCGCACCGACCTTCATCATGTTTGTGTCGCCAGATGCGATACCATCGCTGATCATCTTGTAGCCAGAATTGAAGGTGCGAGCGCCCTCGTCTACGGTTTCTGCCCCGCCATACGCAGGGACCGTGACACCTGCGAAATCGGTAAAGAGTTTGGAAAACGCACGGACATCGCTTGGGTCGTCTAGGTTTTCTTGGCCAATTATGCTTTGCAATGCTGAACTGATCGCATCGCCAATAGCTCCAGTAGGCTCTCGGTTGGGGTCGAGCGTGTTGAAAATTACGCCCTGCACGCCCTCACGCAAACTTGTTTCCCGTGGCATTACCATCTCAGCGCCAGGCTGCTGCGCATACTGCGCCATCTGATCTGGCGTCAGCTTCATCGCATTAAGGATGTTGGGCTGCGCCATGTATTGCTCATTGCGGGATTTCTCATACTGCAAAATTTCTGCTTGAGAATACCCAGCCATGTCATAGTCGTCAAAACTTGGATCTTTGCCGCCAATATTGCTGGGATTGCTCTTAAAGTTTTTTGAAAAAGTATCGATGTCTTCTGAAGCTGGAACGGCTGCGGCAACCGCAGCATCCGTCTCTACCATTTGCTTCGGCGTCACAAGCCGATCGCCCACGCGCATCCTGCCGCCAGACGGCAGATCAATGTAAACCGACTCCGTGTTGCGGTTGGGGTTGCTGACAACGTAACCACCACGCACGTTATTGATTGAAACGCCTGAGTATGCCTTGATTCGAGCCGCTTCATTGTAGCGGGTCATCTCAAGGTCGGTGTCATTGTTCAGCGTGTAAGCCATTACTGGTTCCCCATCATTTGCATCATGTAGATGATCTCACCCTTAACGCTATTGTAAACACTGGTTTGCGCCTGTGTCGGCTCTGGGAGGAGTGAAGAGTACCATGCCTCAAGAGATTGCAGCTCGTTGCCTGGGGGAAAGTCTGGAATATTGCCAGCAATGAACCTGTGCGATTGATCCTGAAGGTATTCCTGCAACTGATTTTGCAATTTGACTCGGAATGTGACCATGCGCTCTTCGATAAGCTGCTGCGCGAGCTGCGAAGTCTCTTCGCGTGTCATCCTGTCGCCCTCAGATATTCTGCGGTTTGTCTCTTCCCGAAGCTTAGAGCTGACATAAAACCATGCAGCTTCAGCTTCTTTCGATGCAGCATCATTAGCGCCTGCAGCCTTGTTGTACCTAAAGGCTGCAGCCACCTGATCATCGACCGCACGAAAGGCTTCGTCCGCCTCGGTTTGGATACTAGCGGTCAGTTCTTTCCAATCCTTCAACGTCAGGTCACCCTGTGATGCGTTGAGAGTGGCTTGGGTCAAGTTGCCGGTGTCCGCCTTTTGGATCAAGGACGCATAAACACTTGGGTTTGTTTCAGCAGCAAACGGGCCAAGAGTGTTGGGGTTCTTGTGCGTGTCAAGGCTCTTGCGCTGCTCTTGGCTCATGGCGTTGCGGCTATCTAATATCCTGGTAACCACATCAAGATATTGCTTGCCATTGATCTCCTTAGACGGGTCAATGTTAAAAAGCTGCAAGTCTTTTGCCGTCATCATCCCAACAAGACGAGCCGTGAGATCTGCACTGGCTTCCGCAGTGACAGAAACGCCAAACGCTGAATTGTACAGATCGCCATTTTGCTTAGTGACGCGAGCCTCAAATTCAGTGCGCATCTCGTCAAGCGCACCATCGATCTTGTTGGCATTGGTCAGCGCTTCGCCAAGCGCCTTTGTCGCAATGTCTGGTCTGGCCATGCCAAGAACGGTCAGAGTGTAAGCACCATCAGGTCCAAGACCAGAGAGTTCTGCAGCTTCTTCAGCGGTCATTTCTCCAGCATTAACCAGCGCTTGATACTCAAGAGCAGCGGCAAGTGATAAGGCCTTGCTAGGATCTCCGCCAACGTAACCAAGTGTCACGTTGTCAACGATCTTATTGAGCATCTCCGTATTCACAACCGCCGCCACTTCTGGCGATATAATCCCAGCGCGGATGTCCGACTCGGTCTCAACTGTTTGAGCAGTCAAAAGCATGGAAGCCATTTCTGCGTTCGTGCGGGGATCGCTAAGGGTATTGACCAATTCATCCTGCCGAGCTTTTGAAGCAGCAGCGGCTCTGGCCTTGATGTTAGATTCAACAGCATCGCGCAACTGGAACCGCATGGTTAGTTCTTGCTGGTTGAAGCGGGCGTTGAATGCGTCCGTCATCGATCGGCTGGACAATCCATCCGTCAGGCGATCACGCATTTCCTTGATCGAAACCTGCCAAGCGCCCGTGCCTTTTTCGTTTAGAACGTCTCCGAGACGCGAGCTTTCTTTCAGGCTATCGGCAAGATTGCGCATCTGCTCTTCAGCGCCAAGCAGTGCTTCATTGTACTCAATCTTGGCCTCCGCTTCGGCCCGAGCCAGAGCGTACTTATTCACCTGGGTGAAAGCTTCCCCAAGCACTTCACCCTTGCGCAGCTCTGCCTGCACAAAGACGTTGGGGTCCATTCGCGCCCTGATGCTTGCGCCAGGCGCTTCTGATGTTGCGGCAGCTTCAGAGCGGAAGACCGGGATGCGCATGGATTACCTGCCAAACAGTTTATATTCGTAGCCAATCTGAGCAGCTTGGCCGACCGAGCCGATCAGGCTTGCCGTTCCTGCTGCGCGTAGCCCAGACGCCTGAGCCTGACCGCCCATGCGGGAAAGCTCCGCATTCAGTCTGGCCGACTCTTGCTCGTCTGAGATCTGCATGTTCGTAATCTCTTTGTTGAACTCGGCCACATCCTGTTCATACTGGAATTCGCGAGCATTCTCACGCAGTATTTGCAGCGGAGAGCCTTGAGAAATGTCAAATCCGGCAAAGCCAAAGCCAGCCCGCACTGCGCCCTGCACGTCTCTCTCAAACGCTTTCTTGCTGCGCTCAGCTTGGGTCAGGAAGTTTGCATTGAAGATCTGGCGCTGACGCTCAAGCAGGTCGATGTCGCGCTCAATGATCTTGGCATTGAACTCGCCCGCACGCTGCGCTGCCGCAGCGGCCTTGTCAGATGAGCGCTTGGCTTGCGCCCCACCAAGCAGGGAGGCTCCAAGGGCTAAGATCTGGAACATCACTCACCTCATTTGTCGAAGGTGTTCATGCGCGGGAACAGCGCAAGAACCGTTAGTGGGAGCGGCTGAGTTTGCCGCGCATAGATGCGATCGTCATCGTCAAAGCCGCCTTCGAACTCAACATCCTTGTCGCCGGTGAACAACGGCACAGCCTGGTCCATCGACATGGAGCTGTCGCGGAAGTAGATGCGGTCAAGCTTGTCCGAGCCGCTCCCGATCTCAGCGCCGACAGTCTCATGCAGTCGAACCGTAATGGCGTGGATGCGCTTGGGCTTGCCTTGGCTCGTGCCGTCAACAGATCCAGCCTCCAGGCGCAAGGTCTCCATCACGCTGCTGTAGCCGTAGCCGATAGCCGCAACCGTGGTGGAGACGTTCAGATCCACAGCGCCATTGGCCACCGTCTTGTCCTGGTGGCTTGCGCCGTTGGCCAGGATTGACACCGTCTCGCCCTGCAGGTGGTGCAGGCCAGACAGGGTGGTCACGGCGCTGCCACTGTAGGCTAGGCCGCTGTCCACAAAGAAAGCGCCAGTGGTCACACCGCCGAAGCTGAATGGCTTCATCAGCTCAATGTACCGCTTGGTCACGCCGTTGATCGTGCGCTTGACGACCATGTACAGCTCGTCCTCGCCAGTGTCGGTTGGCAACGTGGCAACGCTTTCAACGACCGCTTGGCCACCGCTGAAGGTGCCACCGATCACATGCTTGTGAAACGCGACCACCTGCTCCTCGCGGCGGTAGGTCATGCCGACAAGCGTGCCATCAGCTCTCACCATCCAGATGACGCTGTCAGGCTCTTGCTGGTAGGCGAACTGCGTGATGCCGCCCTCGGTGATATGCTCAGCCAGGATCGACATGTCGGGCGCCTGATAGGCGTCAGCATTGATGTCACCGACGTACTTGAATTCGCGGATCTTGCGATTGCCGCGCTGCAGAAACAGCGTCACGTCGGCAACCTGCACAGGTTCGATCGGCGCAGTGCCATAGTTCGAGTACTTGCGGATCAGTGTCGTGGTTGGTGTCACAGGCCCATCGCTGGTGGCCGTCACGACGTATTCGCCGCCAGAGGTGCCAAGGGTCAGAACCCTGGTGGCCGACAGATAGCGGATCGCGTTTACCTGGTTGGAGGCGATCGTGTAGATCAGCGCGTCATCAGCAGCAGTGCCGACCGTGAAATTCAGGTAGTCGCCGTTCTTTGAGAACCACAGCGTCTGCGGGTTGTTGTTGGTGTTTGCAAACACCAGGCGCTGCTCAAAGAAGGTCACCACGCTTGGGCGGTTGTTTGAACCGCTAAGGCCAGGCGTAGGCGAGCCAGAGATCGTTGCGGTGGCCAGCGTCCAGGCTGCAGATCCAGTGCGCGACAGCACGCGGATGTCGTAGCTGGGATGCACGATGTACATCGTGTCAGCCGATTGCGCATAGCGCAGGTTGAACAGATCGGCCTCAACATACGGGGTCGAGATCTGGTAGATTTTGTCAGCCGTGCCGCCCGAGGTGAACGTCGTAAACGCGGTTGTATTGATCGCCGCACCGAACAGATCGGTCAGCGTAAAGGTGTTGGTCGTCGCGTTGGCCACAATGTAATTGCGGTCATTCAACTGCGTCATGCCACCGACGCCGGTGATGTAGATCTCTTCGCCGTTGCTGAAGCCGTGCGAGTTGGACGTGATCACACCAGGGTTGGCCTTCGTCACAGCAGTGATCGTCTTGGCCGAGCCGGTCAGAACCTGCAGGCCATTGCGGTACACCCGCATGGTCTCAGGCCCAAACTCCAAGATGTAGGTGTCGCTGGTCTTGAACTGAAACGGGATCAGGCGAGCCTTGGCTGCGCTGTTCTTGACCTCTCCAAGGAACTCAGTGCCTGGCCGGCGGGTTACACCACCGTGCGGCATGACCACCATGTTGGTCAGATCCGACAAACCTTGGCGGTATTTCTCAAGAGTGATTTGGCCCTCAAGCCGTGGCGAGATCTCGCCTGCAGTGAATGAGCTTAAAGCCGGTGCTGAACGAGCCATCAGAACCTCGATTCGATAAAGTCACTTGCCTCAAGCTTCTGCGGCGCACCTTCGGTCGCATCAACAAACCGAGCCTCGCGCAGCTTCTCATCATAGAGCGCGGTCACAAGCTGCACGACCGTGGTCGATCCAGTGACAGCATAGGCGATCTCCATCGCCAGACGCGCAGCCAAAGCCTCAACCAGGCTGGCATCGTATTCCTGCGGGTCAGTTACCCGCGCAACATATTTGATCCGAGCCGTGCCTTCGTCCGTAAGAAGCTTACGACCCTCAATGACAAACACCGGGCCTCCGCGATTGGAGAACATGTTGTCTTGCGGGTAGGACAGCGAGCCATTGCTAAACTCAAGCACCCGCAAGCAGTACGGGTCGGTCGGCAGCGCGTACTGGTAGGAATACCCAAACGCAGGGGTTTGCGTCTCCTGGGCCAGCTCAGCGCGGCGGATTAGGCAATTCCAAGGATGGGAGCGAAAGACAGCATCGCGGGCAGATTCATAGCGCTGGTTGACCAGGCGCCCTGCCTTGCTGTTTTCATCGAAGCTAGAAATGTTCGAGCCACCGATCATGTTGAGCGCGTAGTTCGCAATATCAACTGTGCTTGTCATCGGATCGCCCCTTGTGGTGGTAAGGGGGCAGTTGCCCGCCCCCTTAGTTTTTTTAGTCGAGAGCGTACATGATGGTCAGCTCAATGGTGCCGCTGGCAGTAGCACCGCCAAGCGTCACCGTGACCGGCATCCCGTTCGCGTTGGCATCAACCTCAGTACCAGAACCCAGAGCCAGAGTGGCAAGGATCGTGGTCTTGGCAGCCGAAGCAGTCGAAGTAGCTGCCAGATAGGCGGCAGCCGACAGCGACACAGCAGCACCCGAGTGGTTGGTGTGGGCGCCATAACCAACCGACAGGGTGGTCGAGGAGCCGAGAGCATCATTCGCCAAGAAGCCGGAGATGAGACGAGCATTGTCCGGCAGGACAAACATCTCAATCACATCGCCCGAAGGCAGCGAGGAGGCCTCATAAGTCCCGTGCGCGATGCGAACACGGCCAGCAAGCTCGTTGGCCTTGTTCTTAACGGTCGGGTTTGCACGAGTGTTCGTGCGTTGCGCAGAATAAACAGTAGCCATTGCTCTTCTCCTTATTCGGTGCAGAGGACTTCAACGACCTTCTTCTCTTCCATGCGGGTGGCGCCAAGCGTCATCGCATAGTAGATCTGGGTCGCATACGACTTGTCAGCACGCTCATCAATGCGGGCAGTCGGCTCACGGCCAACAGCCACCTTGATACCGTCCATCGCCCAAGCGAAGACACGGCGAGCAGCCGAACCATCAACACCAAGGCGGTTGGTGACGATGAAGTTGAAGCCAACAAAGCTGTTGATTTCGCCCATCGCCAGGGCCTTGACGGTGTTGAAGTCCGACGAGGTAACCGTGGTGCTGTTCAGCAGGTTCGTGATCTGCTTCGGCGAGACCGCGATGTAGCGCGGGATCGACGGATCAACGTCACCAGCGTCAAGGATTTCCTTGGCCTGGATCAGTTTCGCCAGCGTCAAGCCAGTGGCGCCAGCGGCGATCTGGTTGGTTGCAGTAGCGAAAGCAGTCGAGGTGCTGCCGTCTTTGCCGGTCAACGCGGTGCCAAGGGCAGCCGAGATGATCACGTCGTCCATCGCACGACCCATAGCTGCAGCAGCAGCACGCGAGTAGGTCGAGGTCGGATCGACAAGCAGGCGAACCTTGTCCTGGTCGTCAATCAGGTCGGCATATTCATAGTCCGACATGGTGACCATACGACGCGAGTGCGGCGTATCAATCAGGGGGGTGTCTGCATGACGCGAGGTGCGCAGGACAGCAGCAGCGCTACCGACCTGGTCGAAGAAGGCTTTTTCGCCGTTCACAGTTTCCACGTCTACCGCATTGCGCAGCAGCGAACCCATCTGCTGCGAGAGCATCTGGACGTTCGAGGAAAACTGATTGACGAATGCCGTAGTGATTTGAGTAGACATCTGTCTTCACTCCAACAAAGGTTTCAGGGTGCTACGCTCGATTGTCCCATGCGGGGTCGGGCTTACTGCTTGGGCAGTCAATCCGCCTGTCTCACAAGCTTGGCGTGCGGGTCCGAAGATTGTCCGCTGCATCACATGTACTCTCTAAGGCGAAGAGCCTCATCGACATACGCACGATGCTCAGGGTGGAATTTATCCCAATATGGGGTTCCCTGTCTAGTAATCTCAGAGATCTTGCTCTGAGCTTCTGTCGGGGTCATCACAAGCTCGCTTGCTTCGCCCAACAATTTGTCCTCGCCGATCTCTCGCGCAAGGTTTGCAAACATCTTCACGATCGCCGGATGGTCACCCAACAGCCGGCCATCAGCCAGCTCGACCGTGTCAAGCAGCTCAGTGTTGCCCAAGAACGTGACAGCCGCCTTGTGCGCAAGCTGCACCTGCTGGTCAAACGCCTGGCCCCACTCGCGGCGCAGCTCCTGCTCGCCCTCAAGCCGAGATGCCTCCAAGCTCTCTTCCATAGATGCACGCGACTGCGTCACAGTGCCTTCCAAGAACTGGGCAATCCGGCTGGCCTGTCTGCCGTTCAGCCCAGCCTCAAAGGCCGCAGTGCGAAACGCCTCAAGCTCAGCATCGCGCATGACATCAGGGCCAACCTTCAGCTCATAGCCCTTGGGATTGTCCGGCGCACCCAGCCGCTTGTACACCTGCCGCCACTCATCATCCGTGGCCGACTTGCCTGGCAGCGGGATCTTGTCCGCGCCAATCATCCGCTGCGCATGGACATAGCTCTTGGCCAGCGAAACAGGGTCAGTAAAATTGCGCAGGCTTGGCTCAGCCCGCAAATCATCTGGCAGGCTGTCAAAGAACCCGACAGGTGCAGCCGGAGCTGCGGTCGCGACTTCTTGAGATCCAGTAGCCTGGGTTGTCTCTTCGCTCATGTATCTTCCCTCATCCCGCCCTCGGAGAGCATCCTGACGACCAAAAGCACAGCATCACGCTGTCCCTCCTTGAAGGCGGAATAGTGAGGATCGCCAGGAACAAACGTGCTGGCCTCAAACGCAAACCGCGCTTTGAGGTCAGCCAATACCTTCTGGCCGTCTTCGGTGTTGAACGTCCGACGATACGCCAGCTTCAGATCTTCAATCTGCTTCATGCCATACCCCCAGGAAGACCGCCGACAGCCTTAACGAGCGGTGCCACGTTCTTGGCCTGCTCGCTCTCCATCATGTCTCGCTCCATCTGCGCTTGCTGCTGCTGCGCCTGCTGAGCCTGCCGGCGAATACGGGCAACCTCTTCATCCGATCGGATAACCCGCGCCGGAATGCCCGTCACCTCGACCAGATACTGCACCAGCTTGTCGGCATCCAGGTAATCCATCACAGGCGCAATCTCGGCCACCTGCATCATTACCTCAAACCCGCGCAGCATTGACTGCAGATCAGTCAACTTCTGAGCCTTCGCCAGCGGCGACACATACTCAATGTCGATGTCCTGACCTTGTAGCTCCTCCGGTGCAGGAGGGAGAAGGCCCGCCCGGAGGAGCAGTGCAAAGGCGCGAGAGATCAGAGGCTGCAGCAGCTCCGATTGCAAACGGCCCAGAACCGGCCCGAGCAACCGCATCTTCTCTTCGTTCCGTTGCAACACCTCGGTCGCCGTCATCGCCGAACCCTGCGCCAACAGCAACTGATCCACATAAAACGCCTGGCGAATAGCCATCCGGCGCTGCTCTTCCATGTTCAAACCCAGCGGATTGTTCGCGCCAATCTGCAAAGGCTCAATCCGATCGCGGGTGCCAGAACGGTAGAAGTTCAACGATCCAGGCGTCGTGCGGATCGGCAGCATGAACCCATCATCCGGCGCCATCAGCGGCGGATCTACCTGCTTCTGAGCCGCACGGATTGTCGTCTCCGACATCTTGTTCAGCATCTTCACGTCCGGCAGCGCCGTCATGGCGGGCGATCGGCCATACGTCGAAACCGAATCCTTCACAAACCGAGGCACCATGAACGGGAATTCGTCAAACCCGCTCTCAGACAACAGCGCCTTGGTCGCCTTATGATAATAAACCGACGCAATCGGCTTGTTCTTCGCAACCTTGCCCTTGGTCTCACCGCGCGGGTAAACCACATGGACAATCTCATGCTCCTTGTACGGCTCGTTCTTGGCATCATTCAGCACGCCAGTGGGCAACTTGTCCCCAAACTGCTGCATCATCGCCCGAGCCGTCATCTTGAACTTGCGATACACCGTATCAACAAGACCCTGCGAATCCTCAGAAATGCAAATCTCGGCAATGTGCCGAGTGCCAAACCGCAGATTGTCGCCGTCAATGTCCAGGTAAATGGCACCGGTGCCAAACACCACCAGGTCATAGTACAGCTCATGCACTTCCTGCTGGAAGTTCGAACGATGAAACGCCTGGTACATCTGGTCGATGCACACCTCCAACCACTCATTCGCAGCGTCATTGCGCTGCAAACCAGGGTTACGATACCGCAAGGAAAACCACGGCGTACTCGGGCTGGTCATCATCCCATGCAACGACGCAGACAACAGCTCAACCGCGTGAATAGCCGTGCCGTCAAAAATCAACTCAGTGCGCTTGTCACCCTGAGTACGCTTCTTGGTGATGTCAGCCTTGCGCGGCAACATGTAATCCGCCAGCTCTTGCCAGTGCTTCTCCCAGTTCGACCGGGAATTCGACAAGTCCTGATAACGACGATCAAGCTTCGCAACCAGCGGATCAACCTGCATCACATGCTCCCATAGCTCGACATCAAAGACCGACGCGCCCGGTCCTCTTTCGTCTTCTTCTTAACCGCACCGCCCTCCATCCGACCAGCCATCTTCTGGTTCAAACGCTCCAGCGGATCTACGTCAACAGAAGCCGACATGCCCTTCGCAACCTGGTTCGACTTGCGCCCCATCATGCCAGCAATCATCTTGCCATCCATCATTGGATCAAGCCCCCGCCCATCAGCGAACGACGACGACGCAACTGGCCCGTTGGCTCTTCTTCAGCCAACAAACCCTGCGCACTCGTCAAAATCGTAGACGCACGGCCACCCTGCGTACTCTCAACCGCAGCAGCCTCGGCCTCACTGGTCGTCGGAGCAGCCAAATCAACCGGCGCAGGGGCAGCAGGCGGTACAGGCGTAGGCGCGGGCGGCGGCGCAGCAGGCTTAGGCGCAGGTTTAGGAGCAGGCCTCTCAGCAGCTTGGCGACGATCCTCACGATCCTCACGGCGGTTACGACGCTCCATCGATTCCGCTAGCTGACGCTCGCCAGCACTCAGCATCGACGATCGCTGCGCAGCCTGAATGTCCCGGCCAATCGATCGGGTCGTGCCGCCAGCACCACTGGCATTGCCACCACCCAAACCCAAAGCACGACCAATATCGCGCACTATGTCCCGTATTGCCATCCCGTCACCTCATGCCGCAAACGGATCGTAGTCCATCTCCGCCTGCCGTTGTGGAGCCTTCAACATAGGCCCAGCCTCTCTATACCCAACCGCAAAGTACCGAAACGCATCAGACGCATGACTCGTCCAATCATGCACAGGATTCGCCCGAAAACTCCGCGTCCGCTCATTGTACGCACGATGATACGACCGCAATGCCTCCAAACCAACATTACACCGATCCCGGTCAAACCACAAACGCGGGATCAACATCTGAGCCGCATGAATGCCATCCTCAATCGGTAACCTAGGCACAACCCGAAAGTTCAAACCCAAGTCCCAGGCAACCTCACGCCTACTCTTCCCGCTTCCCAACTCCCGAACCTCTATATCATGCGGCGCATTATGTGTCCCGTACAAATATCCCCGCTTGTTCAACACCTCACAATAATGCGGCAAACCCTCGTTCCGAGCCTCATAGAAATCAATCACATGTACCGCACGACCAACCGTCTGCGTAAACCAAACCGCCGTGCTATCCCCAACCCCCAAATCCCACCAAGTATCAACCTTGTGCGCAGGATCATACGGAACCTTGCAAATCCGACCACCAGCCTGCGCAGCCTCCAACTCCTTCCCGTAAATCGCACCAGGAATGTTCGCATTCCAACTGCACTCAAATTCCTGCTGGTATTGGTCATCCGTCATCGTCTGCTTGGCAGCCGTCAATTCCTCTTCGTCTAGAATGCCTGTCTCGCTGGCCTTGTTCACAACACACAGCCAATCATCATTGCTGCTGGCCTGCTCATACAAATCGTAAAAAGCATTGTGACCCTTCGGCGTGCCGACAAACACAGCCCAACCCTTCCGATCCGACAGCGCCGGTCGAATAACCTCGGGGAACACATTCTCAGGCATCTGCGCAACCTCGTCCATCACGCAGCCGTCCAAGTAAATACCCCGCAAGCTGTCCGGGTTCTCGGCACCGAGCAAGCTAATCCGACCGCCAGTGGGCAGGTCACACCGCAATTCCGTCTCGTGAAACTTCACTCCAGGGATCGCACCCGCAAACTGCTTCAAATAATCCCATGCCACGTTTTTCGCCTGCCTGTAGGTCGGCGCCATGTACGCATAACGCGGATTCGACTTCCGCGACATGATCGCATCACGCAAAATGTGATTGATCGCCCAAACCGTCTTGCCAAATCGGCGGTGACACACAACCACACCCCACCGCTTGGCATCCATCGCCGCGTGCAAGTCACGCTGCAATGGCCGCGGGGCGTATGGGATCACGATGTTCTGGCTCTTGGAAGACATGGCAGCCTCAGTGTGTGGATGTTTCGTAGACCCGTTATATCGCCATATAGGTCGGCGGGTTGTTTGGCGGGGGGTGGGGGGTCGGGGCCGTGGATTCTGGCGGTCCAGACCGGGTAGGCCATTGATATTGCTGCGGAAAATCACGGGGGGTATGCCTTGCAGCCAGCACGTCCCCGACAGCCAGGCCATTCATAACGCCAAGTCGCCGGGGTGCTGCATCGGATAACATGCCCATCGCTAACCCATTGATAACGCTGCATTCCATTATCCGATAAGACGTATTATGTAATATGCCAGAGCTGCCGATCCACACGCGCGTAGAACGGCAGACAGCCTGACTGATATATAGGTCAATCGCTGGTCTTTGCATCGATCGCCGTGTCGCCGCCTGCCCAGCTGATCGTAATCGATTGGGCTTGAGGCGCGTCCTCACGCTTGTCTCGGATGCCATGCGGCTGAGACCGTGCCAGCGTCCAGCGCAGCGTTTCGATCT
>Ga0315909_10001753_pt1 | contig 28762 bp, 29 predicted proteins | sample LakEriMetagenome_11_FD_203527 | JGI IMG/M metagenome (GOLD analysis project Ga0315909, IMG submission 203527) | Freshwater fungal communities from buoy surface, Lake Erie, Ohio, United States - Buoy 2 MA125 | ecosystem: Environmental > Aquatic > Freshwater > Lake | place: USA: Lake Erie, Ohio... | reverse complement strand
TTCGGTTTGGCTGAGGTGTGTATAGGTCATGTGCTTCTTCGACTGGCTGGTCAAAAGGCTTTGATACTAATGCACCTCAGCCATCCAACCCATTAATCAAAGTTGCACTTCGCCCTTGAATTCACCTATGAAGTTCACGCTCTGATTCATCACCAAAACACTTAGGAGACCACATGCCGCGCCCCGTCTTGGATGAAATCTTGATCCACCCTGCTATACGTAACGCCATCGCCGCCAGCCACCGAGACATTATCGAAGAAGCTCAAGCATGTATTACAGAAAATAGGGTGGTCGTGATTGGAATGGCGACTAATCCTATGGTCTCCAACGCACGTAAGCTACTAGATAAGCAAGGTGTGGCTTATCGCTACCTGGAATATGGAAATTATTTTTCGCAATGGCGACGCCGAAACGCATTGAAAATGTGGACTGGCTGGCCGACATTTCCCATGATTTTTATCGATGGCGTACTGATAGGCGGCCTTGAGGATTTAAAAGCGCTGGCTGATTCAGGTGAATTAAAGAAGCTATTAAACGCTGTACGTATTCAGTAAAACTTGCGCAGGGAATGATTGCGACTAGTCAAACATATCCGGCTGCGTTGCAATCAACTGATCCCAGATAGGTTGGAAGTGCAACCAACCTATGTATTCACTACCTACATGTTCACGACTGTAAATCGCACGGTCATGCGGCACATGAACCGGCTGATGACCCCCCGCCTCTATCATGAGCTGCTGCTTGCAACAACGTTCCAGCGCTATGAACCAAAATGCGGCCGCTTCTATGCTATGGCGGCTAACAGTTAGTAATCCATGATTTTGATGTATAGCCGCTCTGACACCTGCAAATAGTGGGGCTATGCTATTACCAGCACTCGTTTCAACAGCAACCTGTCCTGCTTCTTCACGAATCACTACATGGTCCTCATAAAATGCACAGGCATCTTGGCTGATAGGATCTAGTGCCCTGCCCAATGATGCGAATGCAGTACCGTATTCAGTGTGTGCATGGCACATAGCGACTATATCCGGATGCTCTTCATGCACTGCTGCATGAAGTACATATCCAGCCCGATTAATAGCGTAGTCACCCTCGACCACATTCCCTGCATGATCAGCCAGTAATAAATTCGATACCTTGACGCGCGAAAAATGCACGCACATAGGGTTAGTCCAATACAGATGCGGATGCTCAGGATCGCGTACGGTCAAATGACCCGCAAATCCATAATCAAGATTATTCAAAGCAAACGCTCGACAAGCGGCGACTAAGCGCTGCTTCAAATAAGCCCGGTGTTCTTCGTGTGATTTGAATAAGGGAATACGGGGGAAAATTCTATCTGCCTGCTCTGGCTCATAAATAGATACACGCTGATTGTGTAGCGACTTAGCGTCCAGATGCAGTGGTTGATCATGAGCAGACATAAGATCTCCTGTATGAAACGTATTTTTAGGATCGACTAGCCCTTAGCAACGTAAAAAAGCGTGATGTAACTGCTCGTCGTGTGAATAAATAAAAAAAATATGTTGCCGGGATAACTTACTGAGTGCAACTGATATATGTTCACCTTTGAATGAACATTATTACGCAAACTGAAAGCGTTTCATTTTTTTACACACATAGCAATGATGCGGTGCGGAACCTGAACTCAAAAAAAATGGGCTGCCTAAGCAGCCCACCGATGTTGCGCTGAAAAATATCAGGCAGCAGATTTCTTAGCTTTTGCAGGCTTGGTAGTACCAGCTGTAAACTGGTTACCTGCTTGATGCAGCTGCTCTTGGAAGTTATCAAATGCAGTTTGACTAACTTTGACGAACTGCTCGTAAGCCGCGTTGGAGTTCGCTACGCCGGCTTTCATGGCGCTAACTATGGCTTCCGATCCTGCAGGTGCTGTCTTAGTCAGATCATCGATCAAACCATTCACGTGACGTGCTGTCTCGGCGACACGCTCTTGGGTGGTCTTGGCGATTTCACCCTGAGTGCGGGTAGCAATAGCGGCCAAATGGCGACCATACGATGCGGCTTTTTCTGCACTGGGCTGGGCTTGTGCTTGGACCAGATGTATAGCTTCTTGAGCATCGGCTGCACCAAGAATCTGGTGTACAACCGCTGAAGTCTCTTCAAAAGAGGCTTTGGCTGTTGCCATGTTTAGTTCTATGAGTTCAGACACACCTTGGAGTGTTTTTTCAGCCAAGTCTGTCATGGCGTGAAGTTGGACTTCCATCGATGTTTTGGTTGCTTGAGAAAACTGATTGACTGCTGGAATCACGGCAATTCTCCTTGCTTACGTAATTATTGGTGGGCGATGCAGATATGTTGCGACGCAACAGGGCTATTTTAGGTGCAGGAAACAACATGTCAAGTAAATTTTGTGCGCCCCAACAAATTCATTGATGAAACTCAGTAGTCATTTTTTGTCTGGAAAGTATAAATTGCTGTCCTTTCTGGTATAAAGGGTCTATGGTCTGAATTCCGGGGAAACATATCCTGGAAAGATTAATTCTTATTCAACTCCTCACCAATGGAGGAGCACCATGGGAAACAGTACCCAGCGCTGGACGGAAACCGAAGATGACTTTGATCGCCTCAAATCTCTGATTGGGGGTTTGGTTCATTTTCGTTTCATGGATCAGTCCAAGCTCGAACTAATCGAGCTGATACTTCAGACTATCTATGGTGATGACATGAATTTTCATGGCCTGGATGAGCCTACAGAGCATTGTATTTATGAGATGTATCTGAAAACCAAAGACAAATTACAGTTTATGCAAGACTTTAGAAACGCCTTGGGTCAGTGCATGAACGACTGCCCAGATGACCTTTCTTTAGGTGAAATCGTGCTTGATGTTATCAAGCTACGACAGCATCAAATATATGGCCAGTACACTTCGTTGATGTAATCACTGATCTACAGCTGGGCCTGTGTGGTGCCAGACTGGGCCGAATCTGGTCAACCATGAGGCATTTTTCAATGGTGATGACAATTACTCACCTACTCTCATTCCTCAACTCATTGTTAACTCGTTTGCTAGCCTCAGCGGCCCTTTTGCTGTTGAGCGCCTGCGCGGGTTTACAAGCTGGATCAGGTACAAAGACTTTCTCTTATTCCTACAGTGCTTTTAATTTTTCTGGTGCAGGATGGGAAAAAGCGCGCCACTACTGCTCGGCTCAAAATAAACTAGCCAAACACGTGGCAACGGAATGCGGTTTCTGGACATGCACTAGTCAGGTAGAGTGTGTCGATAGCGATGCGACGCAGCCTCCTGGCTCGACTAGCAAGCCGTGATGTAGTCCAGCTGGCAACAGGATTGCACCATTTGTAAGTAAAAAAAGCGTACTCTTTAAAAAAGCTTAGAGGTGACGACTTGCCACTGCTGCTCTCCCTACAGTTCGCTCTTATACACACCGCTCCTGTCAAACTACGAGCAGTCTTCGTTGCGTTGGGTTTGTTCTGCACGACAGAGACTCGTGCAGACTGGTTGTTAGTCGAGCCCGACGCTAATCAGGCACCCGATCCTTTTGTTATGTACATCGACTCGGAAACTATCGTTAACAAACGTGATCGCATGACAGTACGAGTGTTACTTAATATGCGGCACAAGACAGATGATGGTGTCGCCTCAGTCATTGCGGAAGATGAATACGATTGTATTGCTGAGCGTATGCGCACGCTATCCATGGTTAGTTATGCAGAGAAGGATGGCCGTGGAGCAGTGATTCGCGAGTTCAAAACCGTAGGCGATTGGGTAAAAATAAAATCTGGCAAAATCAATGAAGCGGTCATGGACAGTGCCTGTCCATAAAAGTCGATAAACACATTACGGATCACTTAACTCGGCAATGTGAACAAACTGTAGAACACAAATTAGGTCAAATACATCATCAAGAATATGGCAGCACAAAGCGCAACTACCGTAATGCCGCCGTAAAAATAGATCTGAATGATAAAGGCCTGGCGCGATTCGGTGGATTCTCGAAATAATTCAAGCAAAGCTTTCTCCGGATTTTCTATCTGATTCAAGGATGATGATGTGTGATCAACATCGCCAATGTTATCGCTAGACATTCGATCTACTGTGCGTATTGGTTCATTTTGCATACTTCCCCTCCCGCAGAAATACATTGATGGTGGCGGTTATTTGAGAACACGAGCTCTCGACATCAAATAGCTTTGATGACATTGATTATTTATACAGTAAGGCTCTATCAGATTTTCCATCACCTCGCGCAATCGTGTGAGTTTTTCAGGATCACTTGCCAGTGATTGCATCACTTGCCTTAAGGGGCCAAACGACCGCTCAAAGGCTAACCGTCTGTGCGACTTGCTGAGTGCCGGTGTCAGCATCACTCCTCGCTCAAAAAAGGGCATCTCAAATATGTTTTCCATGCGTTTTATGATCACATGCGGATCGCCCCATAGCTCTGGCGACGAGGTAATAAACGTAGCACTATCAGCATAGCTGTCAACTAAGGCAAACACCCTGCCCATCAGATGTTCCGGAGGCCAACTGGCGAATGCAAACAGACCTTCTGGCTTGAGCACACGATAAATTTCCTGGACTACCCTATCAGCACGTGGCGCAAACATATGGCCAAACTGACTGACGACGATATCAAAGCTATTTTCTGGATAGGGTAAATTTTCTGCGTCCCCCTCTATCCACTCTATGTTCTGCTGGCCCGCGATGGCCGCATCTTCCTTTGCCTGTTCCAATAATTCTGGCGTCAAATCCAGCGCGCATACATGTGCACCCAAACGGGCAGCGGTAATTGCCACCACGCCCGTTCCCGTTCCCACATCTAAAACACGCTGCCCAGAACTTATACCCGCAAAGCCAACCAAATTCGCTGCAACCGGCGTAGTGAAGATGGCAGAGGGTGCAAAGGACGACCACATGTCGCGCTGCTGCTGTTTGAATAGTTCCAGTGTATCGGTAACCATAGATAAAGTGAGCCTATAAAAATAATCAAAGAACGCCACTAGCACTCATTGCTGAAGATTTACTGTTCTTCAGATTCTGCATTCTGCTCAAGCCTGATATTATCTAAATGTCGGCAGCCAATACCAACCAAGCTCGGTGGGTTAAGATAAATGGCCACGATACCGGTAGGGCAGCTAACGCCATGGTAAAGTTAATGCTGCTGTATCACCAGATTTTCGAAAATTATTTCAATGATAATTGAGGTTGGTTATGACAAAAAAAATGAAACGCGAACAAAAGCCTACACCCGTTGGCGAGGACGTTGCCGCTGAAATGGAAACTCGGGTGGCTTACCAGAATCTGATTCAATCGTTTACGGCTGATCAGCATGAACTGGAAGTCAGAATCAAAGAAGCTGAACAGACCCAACCAGATCATTCGTCAGATCATACCTCTTAACAAGGCTCCGACCATTCATCAAATTGATCTCGTATTTTCAATTTGATATCGTCAGAGACTGACGTTTAACGGCTCTGACCTAGATCCTTGTAGACCGCATCGAGCAAACCTTTGCCGATGCGGTCTTGCATTTTCTTATGCACAGGTAGAAGAACCTGTCGCCACTGATCCATTTCTTGGCTAGTTGGTTTGTATACCGTGGTCATCCCTGTCTTACGTATAGATTCCATGGCGTCTGCGCTCTCGCGCTGCGAGTTCGTATTGTTAAAGCGCGTAGCCTCCACCAAAGCGGCATCGAGTTTCTTGCGTATATCCGGTGGCAGGCCATCCCAGAATTTTTTGTTAGCAATCACTGCAAAGCCCATGTAGCCATGGTTAGTCAGGGTCAGATGCTTTTGAACTTCGTACACTTTTTGCGAGTAAAAATTAAGTGGCGGATTTTCTGCACCATCCACTACACCCGATTGCAAGGCTTGCGTCATCTCAGAAAACGACATGACCTGGGGATTGGCCCCCAATGTGCGCATCTGCTCATCGATGACTTTCGATCCCTGTATGCGGATTTTCAAACCACGCATATCAGTCGGTACATGGATCGGTTTATTTGCCGACATCATTTTGAAACCGTTATCCCAGTAAGCAAGGCCTTTGATGCCCTTGCCTTCTAAACCCATCATTAATTGTTTTCCAATAGGACCATCAAGAATCTTACCAACAGCTACATGATCAGAAAAAAGAAATGGCAAATCAAATAACTCAAATTCTTTGATGCCCAGTGAACCAAATTTCGACAATGTAGGCGCCAGCATCTGCACAGCACCCATTTGCAAAGCTTCAAGCTCTTCTTTATCTTTGTAGAGGGTGCTGTTGGGGTAAATATCTACCCTGACCGCACCCTCGGTACTTGTTTCAACTAATTGTTTAAAACGCTCTGCAGCCCGACTTTTGGGTGTGCCTATAGCAGCCACATGGCTAAATTTAATAACTATGGGTGATGCGGCAGACTGCGCCTCTGAAATGAAAAATCCGCTCGACAGAGTTACCGCTACGGCTAGCTGCCAAAATTTAGCTAAAAAATAATGTGGTTTCATAGTCGGTAAAAATATAGTCAGTTTTAAAAAATACAAGCTGAAAAAATTACATAGGATGAGCACGCAAGAAGCGGCGAAGTTCAGCCAGAGTTTTGGCAGGCGCTTCTTCAGGAATGAAGTGACCACAGTCTAGCGCACGTCCACTGACATTCTCAGCTACCTCACGCCAATCGTCTAAACAATTAAACAGCTTATGAATAACGCCACGCTTACCCCACAAAGCAAGCAATGGCATACGCAATTTTTTATGCAAATCGCGTCGATCATGAACCAGATCTATTGTGCCAGCTGCGCGGTAGTCTTCACAACTTGCGTGTATGGCTTTAGGATCTTTGTAGGCATTTACGTATTCGCGCAAAGCCGCTTTAGAAAACGCCGACAAATCCAACTCTGCACGACCAACACGGCCAAGAATATTGAAGGGCACTATGCCTTGCAACATCTTCTCAGGTAGCGGCGCAGGTTGCAGCATTTGAAACCAGTGATAGTAGGCTGTCGCAAATGCCAGATTAGTATTTTCAAACATTTTGAGGGTAGGCGAAATATCCAGCACCGTTAGTGTTTGTACGCGCTTGCCATGATCACGCGCTAACCGATGCGCGACACGGCCACCACGGTCATGCCCCACCAAATGAAATTTTTCATGGCCCAAAGAACTCATGAGTTCAACCATATCCAAGGCCATAGCACGTTTAGAATAGTTGCTGTGATCTGGCAGCCCTTTAGGCTTGGATGAGCCACCATAGCCGCGCAAATCTGCACACACGACGTGGTATTTTTTTGCCAGCTCAGGCGCTATTTGATGCCAGCAGGCCATCGTTTGCGGGTACCCATGTAATAGCAATACGGGCTCACCGCTGCCCGCGCTGACTGCATTGATGGTTGCACCAGTGGTGCGTACACGATGCTGTGCAAAACCAGAAAAAAACGCCATGTAGTGTGCCTCTTAGTTGTTGTTGTTAGCAATGCTCAATCCACTACAGATTAGCATGATCGTGGACAGAGGTAGTCAATCCGCAGCACCTGCACGCCTTAGCTGCAAGACACCATCATTGATACGCGAATACCGTATGGTTAATAAATCCAATAAATAATTTTGATACAACATCCAGGGTTTTCTATCACCTTGTTTTGGTAACTGGTCTGCTGCACGCAGAACATAACCCGACGTGAAATTCAAAAATGCTTGCGGCCTAACGGAAGTATCTGCTTTGGGAACGGCAACCTGCACACGGTGTTTTTCCATGTGAGATAACAATCGGCACACATACTCTGCTGTCAAATCAGCCTTGAGCGTCCATGATGCATTCGTGTAACCAAAAGTGTAAATGAGATTGGGAATGCCGCTAAACATCATTCCCTTGTAAACCATGGACTGCGACATATCCTGAGTTTTGCCATCGATTTGTATAACGATATCGCCCATCAAACTAAGCTGTAATCCAGTTGCAGTAACGATGATGTCAGCTGGTAGTTTCTGGCCTGATACGAGACAAACACCATCAGATACAAATCTATCGATATGATTAGTAACCACCGATGCGCTACCCGCACGTATGGCCTTGAACAAATCACCGTCAGGTATTACGCACAATCGTTGATCCCAAGGACGATAGCGCGGTGAAAAATGCTGTGCCAATTGTTGCGATCCTAATTGACGTCCAGCCAAATTTACCAAATGCGCTTTGATCGCCTCTGGCCAGCGCCGCGATAACTTAAAGAACAGCATATTGGTTACAATATTTTTACAGCGTACCAAACGATAAGCCCACATCGCTGGCAACCAAGACTTCAACCATCGCCCTACGCTGTCGTGGGCCGGCAATGTAATTACATAGGTAGGCGAACGCTGTAACATCGTGACATGAGCCGCAGTGCGCGCAAGCTCGGGTACCAGGGTCACAGCGGTAGCACCACTGCCAATAACAACGATATTTTTATTGGCGACATCCAAGCCCTTGGGCCAGAACTGTGGGTGCGCTATCGTGCCTTTGAAGTCAGACTCGCCGGCAAACTCAGGACGGTACGCTTGATCGTAACGGTAGTAACCACAGCAGATATGCAGAATTTTACAACGCACAGTTTTGCGTTCGCGTTGTTCGCCTGCTTCTAATGTCACCATCCAGCGTGCATCCGGTGTCGACCAATTCGCTTGTATAACGCGATGCTGATAACGAATCAGATAATTTAGTCCGCGCTCATTTGCTGTCTCATTAACGTAATTAAGTATGGCCGATCCTCCAGCAATCGCTGCCGTATCACTCCAGGGGCGAAAGCGATAACCCATGGTGTGCATATCGGAGTCAGATCGCACGCCAGGATAACGAAATAAATCCCAGGTACCTCCCAGGACAGGGCTACTCTCCAGTATCGCAAAACTCTGTTGTGGACATGCTTGCTGCAGCATAGACGCAGCACCTATACCGGATAAGCCTGCGCCCACAATAACCACATCAATATCTTCGGGCTGCTGATCCGATAGCATTCGCGCATCACGCAAAAAATTAGATGCTTGCTGCACCGATTGTTTTGCTTCGGGCAGACGCCAGAGTAACTGCCACACATGCGACACTCCCGGCCACACCTGAGTTCTTATATACACACCCTGTGCAATTGCTTTTTGTGTCAAGCGCAAGCTATCGTCACGCAGCACTTCATCAGCACCCACGTGCACGATTAATGGTGGCAAACCCTGGAGATCACCCATCAATGGTGATGCGAGGGGATCAGCCGCATCATGTCCCTGCAAATACGCCGTTACTAATTGCTGTAATGCTGCGCCATGAAACATGGCATCGCGTTCAGTGTTTGTTTGTAGCGAAGGGCTCTGACCCGTCATGTCCGTGCCCGGTGAAAAAAGTGCGGCAGCGTCTGGTAAACGACGTCTGGCAGTTTTTTCGTGAAGCATAAGTGCAAGCGATAAGTTGCCACCTGCACTGTCGCCTGCAACAACTAAACGTTGATCTTGCTCTGTCCGAGTGAGTTCTCGCCAAACAGCGACAGCATCGTTTAACGCTGCAGGAAATGGGTGCTCGGGAGCGAGGCGGTAATCCGGAACAAATACGCGCCAGCCCTGTAAAGCAAGTGCCACAGTAAGCGGTCGGTGTGTTTGCGGTGAACAGCCAATAAAACCACCGCCATGCAAATACAGCAACACACCCAAATACTTTTTATTACCCTTGGCAGTTACCCACTCTCCATGCACACCCGCGACCGTAGCGGGGATAAACTCTCCTCCGCTTGGCGGTGGCAGTACTTGTCCAAATAGCCTTCTGACGTACTGGAGGTTGGACATATCGCCCAAACGAGGCTTAATACGTCGACGAACGATGTAACTAGCTAATCGGGCCTGCCAACTGGGGTGAGTCATATAATCTCTGGTTACATTTTTGCGTACGGAAGAAATTCGCATCCTCGTAAACAAACGGCGAATTGGTATCTTTAAAGGCTATTGTGTCAGAAGCTATAAAAGAATTCATATTCCATAGGCATTTGCACTGAGATCATGAATCTTTAGCGAGGGATAAGCATTGCACCGTGCATCGATTAGTATTACGGCAATAGCTTTAGCTAAAAATAGAGTTTATTTTTACGTGCAACCACCATTGAATGCTGCTACTGGAGATAATTCTGTAATGACTACCAAGACTAAAATCATTTCGCTTTTCGTGCTGATTGCCCTGTCTTGTTCCTGGACTAGGGTCATCGCACAAGAATCGCGGGTTGAAATGCAAGCGGGCCGATGCTCTGCAATTTTTTTTATGCTCAACGAAACGCATAAAGAAAACCCGACATGGCAACCCATATTTCAGGAATTTATTGGTGTCTTTGAAAATCTTTATGTCAATGAAAAAAAAGAACGTACGGGTAGCGGCACGGTTGACGAAGGTACACAGCGAAGAAACGCGGTATTGCAAGAATTTAAAGACACCTACACTAGCCGAGTCGCAACATTAAAAGAAGAAGTAGTTCTTTGCGGCGCATGGGCCGAGGGCTATCGCATACAAGGTAGGGATTATGTCTACGTACCCATCATTCCAAAACTGATTCCTCCTGCTATTAGAACGACCTATGAAGCATTCGCAGAGTCGGGTTGGAAAAAATGGATGTCACCTTGATTACATGACCCAATACACATTAGCGTGCTTAATGCACTGAAATTTCTGCCACGATATTTCATCTGCACTAATTGAAAATATTCGGTAAGCTAGCACCATGTCAGATACATTATTCGATAAATATGGCGGCGTACCGACGGTCACGTTGATCGTCCGCGATTTTTATAAACGCGTTATGAAACGCCCCAATTTGAGGCGTTATTTTGACGGCATCTCCATGGAACATTTGGTCATGCACCAAATTGCTTTTGTTTCTATGGCAATGGGCAAAACGCCCGCTGATTATGTGGGCCGCAGCATGAGCCAGGCACATGCCGGAATGTCCATCACATCGGCATCGTTTGATCTTACGGCAGAACTTTTTCGCGATTCGCTAATTAACGCAAACGTTCTACCTGAAGATATCGATATCATTATTGCCAAGGTCAACAGTTTGAAACCAGAAATCGTTGGTCGCTAGCGGTCACACACCCTCCTATTCTTCTTAAAGCACCGACCACAGGTGCAACCATCTAGTAAATTTTATCTTCTGGTGCAGTCAAGTTTAGTTGGACTGCTCACTTCATTTAGAATGCCTAAAACGCGTTAGGTTTTTTACACTGAAAGGGGACGAGATGAAAACAATAAAATTAGCAGTCGGCGTGTTTGCAATCGTGATGGGCTGTGCCGCACAAGCCGAAGGGGTGGACTTTATTCAACCCAAAGATGGAGACACGGTCACCTCGACATTCACCGCTAAGTTCTCAGTAGACGGCAAAAAACTTGCCAAATCAAACACAGAAACACCGGGTACAGGTCATCATCACTTGCTTATCAATGCCGTTGACGTGCCTGAAAATCATACTATTCCCAGAAACGATCAATACAAACACTATGACAAAGGCCAGACTGAAACTATCGTATTTCTGCCGCCCGGCAAATTCAAACTGACGTTACAGTTTGGCGATGGCTCGCACCGTTCGTATGGCGAAAAATATCGTAAGTCGATAGAAATTACCGTAGTACCTGACAAGGAATGATGCGCTGATATGAAGAACAGCCAGCGATGAATCTGATCGTTCAGTCTGTCATCGGCTACCTTGGTTTACTGGGTATCGCCTGGCTGCTCTGCAAAGACAAATCGCATATACAGTGGCGCACCGTGGTCAGCGGTGTACTGCTGCAGTGGGTGTTGGCGCTACTGATACTGAAACTTCCGGCAGCGCAATCCGTGTTCGCCTCTATCAATCTGCTGATGCTCACCATAGAGCAGGCTACGCGCGAAGGTACATCCTTAGTCTTTGGCTACCTGGGTGGTGCGGCGTCTCCCTATCCTGTTACTCCTGGCAGCTCAACGTTCATACTGGCGTTTCAGGCACTGCCCATCGTGCTGGTCATGAGCGCTCTCTCTGCCCTGCTGTTTTACTGGCGCCTGCTACCGTGGTTGGTCACTCGCATGAGTACTCTGCTTGAACGTGTGATGGGGGTAGGCGGTGCAGTGAGCCTGTCTACGGCTGCCAACGTGTTTCTGGGTATGGTTGAAGCACCTCTGGTGATCAAACCCTATTTGGAGAAAGTCTCCCGCGGGGAAATGTTCGTTATCCTCACCGCAGGTATGGCAGGGGTAGCGGGCAGCGTCATGGCGCTCTACGCTGCCATCCTGGGCCCACTGGTGCCGAATGCTCTGGGTCACATACTCGCAGCTTCATTTATCAGTGCACCTGCAGCTATCGTTTTTGCCAGCCTCATGATTCCTCATCAGGGTCCGGCCACAGGGAGTGAACTGACTATCACCTCACACGACAACAGCGCCATTTCAGCCGTGTATCGCGGTACCGCCGAGGGGCTGGAACTGCTGCTCAACATCATTGCCTGCCTCATAGTGACACTTGCACTGTTGGCCATCATTCATCAGGTAATTGCATGGCTACCGCATGACGGTGCCGTCTGGTCGCTGCAACGCCTGTTGGGGCTGTTACTGATGCCTCTCGCTTGGCTGGCCGGCGTACCCTGGTCCGAGGCTGCTACTGCAGGTTCCCTGCTGGGTACAAAAACCATACTGAATGAATTAATTGCTTACATAGATTTAGCCAGGCTTCCACCAGAAAGTTTGTCTGCTCACAGCAGACTCATCATGACTTATGCGTTGTGTGGCTTTGCCAATATCGGCAGTCTGGGCATCATGATCGGTGGGTTGAGCACCATGATTCCCAGTCGGCGACAGGATGTACTTGATCTCGCTCCCAAAACTCTGTTGTCAGGCACCTTGGCTACGCTCTCTTGCGGTGCTGCAGTGGGGTTCATCGATTTGATGACCTAACATAATCAACAAAGCATAAGGTGTTCTATGGGATGAGCAGTATGAAATAAAAAAACCCGCTGTGTCTTGCGACAGAGCGGGTTTGGTATAAGCGGTTAACTTATTATTTTTGTATGGTAGTGAGGAAGTTGATGATGTGCTTGATGTCATCATCAGAAATGGTTCCACCCCAGGTCGGCATGCCCAACTCTGGGCGACCTTTCGTAATTGTGGTTAATGCCACTTCCTGCCATTTGTCTGCATAGCGGATTTTCAGCTTACGCAAATCACGCTCTTGCTGCGGACTAGCACCGTTTTGTCCATGACAATGTGAGCAGCGGCTATTGAAATTTGATTTGGCATTATCAATTTCGCTATCTGCAACTTTGCGCATGAAAGGGCGAAGTTCAGCGAACTCTGCTTTAGCATGTGAGAGTTTAGCCTGCTCTTTCACAGCAACGACTTTGGCTTTCCCAGCCGGAGCAGCACCGCCAGCGACTTGGTTGGTTGTGTTTAACCAAGAAGCCTTTGCGTCCAGCATGACAGGTGTAGCTTGCGGAAAGCCGTATTTTTGCTGCAGCTTTTTGATCTCGGGCTGCAACTCAGTCAGCGCCTGATTAATTTTTTCTTTTAACTCGGGTTTATTCTTAGATACCGCCACAGCGATCTGGCCATTTAAGCCCTGTCCTGCCACTGGCGTAATTTTCCAACGGCTGTTCATCGTGGACTGGTTCTCAAATCCTGCGCTCGGTCCCCACAAGATGGCTAACTCAACTTCACCTGAAGCGAGCGCGGCAAATACATCTTCCTGGGTACGAAAATTGCGCGGCTCATAGCCGGTTTCAGACGATAAGAGTACATGCGGAGGCGATCCGTGCATCACACCGACTCTCTTACCCTTGAGATCTTCCAATGCGTTCAATTCGAATGAGGCTGGTCCGACTATCGCGTAGCCAACATCAAGAAATGCATGTGTTTTTTCAGCGCCTCTGACTTTGTAGTCAGCGGTTGCTGGTAAAGCAAAATAAGCATCGCAGCTGTCCATCGTATTACGGACAGCGCGACGCTGATTATGTGTCAACCACCAAACGTATTCTATGGAGGTACCCAAGCGTTCGCCAACCATTTCGGCAAGTTCGATATACAGACCTTTATCAGATCCTTCGGACTTACTGAACGGCATATTGTCAGGATCTGAGCAAACCTTTAGGGGGTCTGCAAAGGCCACAGACATCGACAACAGGCCAGCGAAAATCAACGCAGTCTTCAACGCAGATCTGCAAGGCGTGACAAACGACTTGGGCATTACATCAACTCCTGATTAGTTAAGTGCAAACACGAACAACGTGCCACCTTCAGGGCTGGCATTGACCATCTTCTCGCCAATCTCACCCAAGAACGCTGGGATCGACTGTGTACGACCTGAAACCACAGCAACGTACTGCTTGCCATCGATTACATAAGTCATAGGAGCAGCTGTGATACCGGAGCCGGTATTGAACTGCCACAGAACCTTGCCAGTCTTGCCGTCAAATGCACGGAACATACCTTGGATGTCACCAGCAAACACCAGACCTGATGCAGTAGTCATAGTGCCGCCGTTAAATGGCAGGGAGTTTTTCTGGAACCAGACTTCTTTTTGCTTTACTGGATCCCATGCTTTCAAACCACCACCATGACCACCAGGGCCCATCTTGCCGAGATCAAAGTTCACGGAGAGATAGAACTGGCCGCGCTTGTAGTCTTCCTGCAGGCCTTCCATGTCCATACAGAGATTCAAGGTCGGAATGTAGACCAGGCCTGTCTGCTTGTTGTAGCTCATAGGCATCCAGTTTTTGCCACCTAACAAGTTAGGGCAGACATTGGACGCTTTGCGCTTCAAACCAGGACGCTTGACGTTGCCTGGTGCTTCGATAGGCGAACCTGTTTTCAGGTCAACGCCTGTAGCCCAGTTGACGCCATCAACGAAAGGCTTAGCAGAGACCAGCTTGCCATTAGCACGATCGATAACGTAGAAGAAACCGTTACGGTTTGCTTGCATAATGACTGGTGTTGTCTTGCCTTCGACAGGCAGATCAGCAAACACCAATTCATTTACGCCATCGTAATCCCATGCATCATGTGGTGTGAACTGATAGTGCCACTGAATATTGCCAGTGTCAGGGTTCAGAGCAACCAGCGAAGCAGTGTACAAGTTCGAGAACTTACCAACTTCTGATGAGTCGTTACCGCGTACAGCAGCTGACCAAGGAGCTGGGTTAGATGTACCGTAGTACACCAGGTTCAGCTTAGGATCGTATGAACCGATAAACCAGGCTGCACCGCCGCCGTGCTTACCAGAGTCACCCTTCCAGGTGTCGCTGTTCTTTTCACCGGCTTGTGGGACGGTGTTAGTACGCCAAACTTCTTTACCTGTGTTCTGATCGTAAGCAACCAGAGCACCAACAACGCCATACTCACCACCACCAAAACCAGTGATAACGAGGTTCTTCGCAATTGTAGGAGGCGAAGTAATGACGGTACCTTGTGTGTAATCAACTACAGTCGAAGTCCACAGTTCTTTACCTGATTTTGCATCCAGAGCAGTAAGCTTAGCGTCCAGGCGACCAAAGAAGATCTTGCCGTTGGCATGAGCTACACCACGGCTGTTAACGTCACAGCACGCGAACTGATCAACGTTCTTTGGCATCTCTGGCGAATGACGCCATTTGACTTCACCAGTTTTAGCATTGACCGCGAACACATTCTTAGGACCGAATGATGATGTGACATACATGGTGTCGCCGACCAGAATCGGTGTCGATTCCTGTGAGCGGTTGGTACCGAGTTGTAGTGCCCACTTGACTTGCAGATTGTTGACGTTTGCTGTAGTGACCTGTTTGGCATCGCTGTAACGCGTGTTACCAGTATCACCGCCGTAAACGCCCCAACCATCATTTGCAGTCGCCATCTGAGCCGAAGCCAGCATGACCGCTGCAGTCATGAGTTTTGTTGATAGTTTCATTTGGTCTCCATCCAGTTCGTTCAATAACGAATCGAAGTTTTCAATATAGCAAGACTATTGCTATTGCATGAACCTCAGTTAAATACCTTTTTAATCAATAAAAAATTATTGAACAAAAAGTACCAATCAGGCCCAGCGGATAATACAAGCAATCATGAAAAAATCAATAAATGAATACGTAAAAAATTCAGCAATTACAAAAAATAATCACTAAAAAATTAGTGCTTATTAAAATCAACCTAAAAACGTAATTTAGCTGTAAGTTTCGAGCTTTTTTTACACGAATAAAAACATACCAACATCAAAAATACTGATTAGTTTTTTTTTGTCCTTGTCGTACGTAATTTTACGAATCAGCCCTATTTCAATGCTCGGTGAATTTTGATGTCTATTGTCAGTTACAGAATCAATTAACCATTAGTTTAAGTACTCAGCAAGGAGCGCTCTGGGGCTGGCAAGGACGGAGGAAGTTAGGGTGCAGTTTCAGAGGTTTATTCCAATACTGTGGAATAAAGTCGGTTAATCCAGTCTCTTCCCGAGTTAGTAAAAACGGCCCATTATCAGCAGATAATTTTGGCGTAGAACCAGAGATATCCATGTAACTTAAACTCTGCATCCAAGGAATATTAATTTGCCCATTTTCCAACGGCTGGGAAAAAATCAAATTAAGCATTTTTTTTGCTTGCGGGCTTCCCAGATCGGCAGCTTTTCTATACAAACGTATGGCTTCACTGTAATTGACTGGCATACCCTCACCGCGGTGGTAACGATGCGCAAGTGCCAGGGTGCTTTCTGCAGACTGTAGGTTATCTGAAGTTGGTGGCTGTAATTTCGACTGGGATTTTAAATCTGCAATCTCTGCTCTTATTTGGTGAGCATTATTGGATGCAATAGTTGAGTTTTTTTCTGCAAACAAAAAATGGTCCAGCGCCTCATCAAGCTGCTTTTTAGATGCACTCTCTATACCCAGCTCTATATGCGCTTGTATATCACCAGCATTAGCAGCTTGAATTAACAGTGACCGATGCGGCAGCTTGTCATAATTAATCCCTAAACCATTCATCGCTGCCAACGGAGCAGCTCGCTGCTGAGATAACCACTCGAAATACAGCGACCTGCCTCGGTTGATAGAAAAGAGCTGCGCACGCCAGTAACGTGCCTTAGCCAGATCAGCCGGCATGCCACATCCAACCATCTCACACCAGGCAAGGCCCGCACTGGCTTTTTTTTCACCCTGCTGCCAGGCAATCTGAAACCAATACTTGGCACGCTTTATATCAGGCGGTACACCGCGGCCATGCAGCATGAGTAAACCCAAAACCCATGCCGCATTGGCCTGCTCTGCTTTGGATATTTTTGATGTTTTTGATGCCGCTTCAGCTTGCGTAGCTAATACTGTTAATCGCTCTAATTCAATTTTTTGGGCAGTGGATATGGTGTCTAGATTGGAATCAGACGATTCCGGGCCTGATACACGCGGCGATGATTCGAGCAAAGGAACATTAAAGGCAATTTCCGAACACTCGGGTAAATTATCGACATAAGTGCTGGTATTTTCAGTATTAATGCAACCAGCCGAATCATTTGCCAGAGCATTGGAAAGAGTACACAGCAAACCGATCCCAGCAATCCCAAGCTTGTAAAGCATAAATCTCTTACTTAACAAACGTGGGGCAGGCAACACATGCGGTAAATCAAACTGCCATTTCATTGTGCAGGCTTAACAGTCTTCTTAGGAACCACATCCCAGTAAATAGCTGCATGAGTAAAGTCGCCATTTAACTTATTGGAATATCGCTGCAAAAGATCAGGCAATCCATCAACATTGGGTATGGGTGTTAATCCAGCTACTTGTAAGTCATCGTCTAATTTTGCATAAACGTCGTTGTCCGTTGCAATACAAAGTAATCCCTCTTTGCCGGGCGCCGCTGCATCAATCACATAGCCAGGATTAGGACTCATCCAGTCAGGCATGCGTAAAGTCTGACCTGCGGCTAACACTGCTCTTGGAGAAATTGCATTCGGAAGTAAGCGCATCACAGAACCCGATGAGTTGGAAAGGTAACAATACAAATAAGAAGAGCGGGAAACTGTCGCTGACAAGAAAATTTGTTCACCCACTTCAAATTTGCTTCGACCCATTAAGATATTTTCTATTTGCAGGTCGATCGTTCGCATTTCTTCACTATTGCCAAATAATTTTCCAGAGCTAGGCGGCTGGGCTGATACATTAATTTGAGTTGCTTTGCTAGGAGCCCAGCCATAACTAACCAAGTTACCTTTTGCATCTAGCGACACATAGTCACGTAAAACACGCTCATAGGTTTTGAAATCTATGACGCCATTGACGACCATTCCATGGTCTGCTTGAAATTTACCCAAAGCGCGACGAAAATTACTATCGCTTATTTGATTGTCCGATGATTTTTTATCTAGATAGCCTTTTGAGATGAGTGAGCTCTGTATCAAGTTTCTATGGATTGCCGCGTCTCCCTCGTCATACCAATCGCGTAATTGCCTCTGAAAACTGGGATGAGTTTGCTCCAATGTCAAACACTGCCAATAAGGCACCCTAGCCCACTTACCGGTTAATTCAATAACGGCTAACTCAACCAGCGTTCTAATCGCCGTTCCCGTTCCTTGAGCGTAATCACGTCCGACATTAAATTGCAGACCGTAATCGCTAATGCGACCCGCCAAATCCAAACCCTGCCCGCCAGTACCTAAAATGACTTCATTGGCCGAATCTAGTCCAGGTATCAAGGTACGAGTACGAAAATCTCCCAGATGTAATTCCAGTCCTATGATGGAGGCGTTCCGATTTTGGCTGTAGCCACCATCAAATCGTGTTTGAGAAACGCCGGCCTGATAACGATTAATCAGCACGTTTTGATCTAAAAATGCAATCGAGCCTGAAAAATAAAGTGATGGGCGCTGTAGTTGAATTTGATTGTTATTAAGCAGGATGTTGGTTAAATTTTGTACCGTGTCTTGACGAACAATATCGACCTCGTAATCGACGTAGCGAAATGTATTACTGGTTCTCGACATTTGCAGCAATGCCGTAATAATCATGTCTTTGGTCGCCACTGGCGCGCGCGTAGAAAAATCCGGAATTTGCTTGCTAGTGACTAGGGTCGACGGTACCTCAGCATCACGCAGCATTTTGTCCATGCAATCCAAGGAATCCGAAAAACTAGACATCGATCGTACAGGTCGGACACTGGGACGACCGTTGAGATTGGCATAACTCTGAAATGCTGCATCTTTGCGCACATCCATAGGAGTGCTGCAAGAAATCAAAAATAAAGCAGACGTTAGTACTAAAAATCGGCGAGAGAACGTTTTGTAAACAGAGACTGATAATTTTTGTTTTGTTTTGTACATGCGTATGACATCCAATTTTTTTTATGAATATTCTAGCGGCAGATATTTACCAGATCACCTTTCAAAACAACGATTTGATCTTGCAGCATCGCTCCGTATTTACCAGCGGAGTTTGAAGCAGCTGCAATCGAGCTTCCTACGTCTTGAATGCATGTCGTTTTAATCCCATCAATGATGGTGGTTGTTTTCACATCTTTATCTGTAAAAATTCCGCTGGTATCAATTGAATAGGCTTTGGCCTGATATCTCGCCATTCTTGCGTCCATCCATGCGGGTATTCCTGGAGAAGTTGGTAATGGTGTTGAGCGCATCGTATTATTTAGTGGAAGCATATTGACGACGACTTTTTCTTTCAAAAAAACCGGATCTTCGCCAGGTGCTACCTGCGCACAAGTAATCACTGGAATCGCTAAAAGTAAGCATGATTTCAATGCCGAACTAATAAATCGCATGTCCATGTCCTTTCAATTGATGGCGAAGTCACCACGACTAACTCAGTAACCTCGCCATAAAATTTCAACAGAAATTAATCACCTTGGCCGTGGCCATGACCGTGACCGTGACCATGACTGGAGCTTGAATTGAGGCAGGTAATGCAATTGGTATTTGACGAGATGTTCTGTGTAGCCTGTGCACCCCAAGACGCTTTATTGATTACCGCTGAGTTCTCAATAAGAGCAATTTGAGATGTTGTCGTGTACAAGCCCGCAGTACCTGCATTGGAAGCAATATTTTGCGTAGCCAGACCACCACGCTTACTTTCGTTCAAAATATAAGAATTAGTCGCTCTTACAGTTTGATCTAATGTATTTGTGCTCGTAAAGTTACCTGCGTTCGATGCCAAGTTTTGCTCAGAAGCGCTGTTCATTCCGTCGCTAGTATTCATGACCGAGGTATTCACCAGTAATGTTGCTTGCATAGTTGGATTTCCACCACCACCACCACCGCCGCCATTTGCCAGGGCGAGAGAACTCACAGCGATCAATGCAACCGTAACTAATGCTTTCATAATTTTTTCCTTTTAGAAAATTTTATCGAAGAACGTATTTTTCTTACCTAACGAGTTGAGTATGCTGACGCTCGAGTCCAACCAAAAAGTTTAGTCTCTGCGGTCCTCAGCACGTTGTGAATTTACTATCTTATTTGGAATGATTACGCTCAATCATCATTTCGCTGATCAATATCAATGTCTGATCAGGAAAGCTATGGTTTTGGTGAGAACACTACCAATGCACCATTGTTTTTTTTTGAATATGGTGAACAGCGAGATAGTGCTCGCTTGGGCGACTAATAGGCGGCGCCAAAACAAGCAAACGATGGAGAATGTGTAGGTGATTTGAAGTGCAACCAGTGCAGCAATGAAAGCGTTAAACACGCGGCGACTATCGTCGCAGCGCATTTCTTGGAAAGTTACTCGCTTTAATTTCGCAAGTAAGGGTATTACGCACATAGCCATTGCAGCTACGCGCGTAATAAACCAGCGCTTAATTAAACTCCGTGAGCGTCATACGTAATACGCCACCCTGGAAGAATCGCGCTGTAGTGGGTTCTTTACGCTCGAGCTGAACTAAACCCACACCGGGGCAGTACCACTCGCGACTCACAATGGGAACCGGTTTATAGGTTGTTTCGGTTTCCACCCACAGCGTAATCGGTGCAATCCCCTTGATAATCAAGCAGCCGTTAAAATCTCCTGCAGGAGTTTTCACAGCCTGACCTGTCGCCTCTATAGAAAAATCCATGGTCAAGTAGCGATACTTATCTACGTACTTGAATTCTGGGGGCCATTCACTACGACGCTTTAAAAAATACGGCATTGTGGGAATAGACCATTTTTCATCCTGGGTGAGTTTTGCCGGAATCACCGTGCGAGATGCCGCATCTAACACGGCAGTTTTTGACGCTGGACCTCGGCTGGCGATACGGTAAACACCTTTTTCATCAGAACGTAGCCAGTACTCATTTCCCGAATCAGTACGCCGACGCCAGGCTTCCGTGCCATTGATGTCATGTCTGCCCCGATTAGTAATTGTTAATGTCGATGTATCGACAAAACTTTCAGGATCATCAAACGTTATTTCAACCTTGTATACCCAGCGCAATCCCTCGGCCAACGGGAAATATGTATTTTCACGCTCAGGCTTTTCACAACCACCCAAAAGCGACAGCGCTACCAAAACTAATATCAGTCGTCGCATATTATTTTTCCGGCGCTTGTGGTGTAGGCAAATCTAGAATTTTAATTTCCTGTTCATCGGCTCCAGGATTGATACGGCTAGAACCCTTGCCCGTACCCGCTTTAATTTCAGCAGTACCCATCTGACTAATACCTTGCCGGCCTTTTTTCATGCCTTCATTTATTTTTTCGTGTATCGCTCGCATGTAAGGCAACTTGTAGGCGCGCGGCTGCAATTGATCTTTTCCTTCTTCTATAGGCGTCACCCACAGATAAATGGCCCCGGCAAACTTGGGGCGAGGCTCGTCCACCACCGCCGCAATTAATAAAAAGCGACTAGGTAGCGCATCAGGACTAGGATTACCTAGCAAGCTAAACACCGCCATGTAGCCATAAAAATAAAAAGCACACACACCCAGTGTCAGCACAGATTTCAACCAGGCAGGCCAGCCTGAAAAAATAATCGCCAACGCAAAAAGAAATACGAATATCGCAAAGGCGATGATGAGAGTCAGAGTCATGTGATCGATTTCGCTAATGATTTAGGAATGGTATTGATATTGTTTACTGTACCGTCGGGCGCAACAGTAAAACGTAATAAGGTGGTCTCTTTGCCGCGACCCTCTAGCACAGCCTGACCATAAAAAATCACTTCCGCTTTGGGATTGACTTTAATAACAGTAAGCGTTGCCTCTACTGGTCCCCCGGCTTTGGGTTCATTCGGATCGATGTCCTTGGTTTCATAGTAATGGACATTCGCTACATACTCACCCGGAATAATGCTGCGTATAGTCGTGACTTCCTGACGCAAAGGATTAACTACTTTTTTGCCATTGATAACCAGTGTGTTGTTTGACGTACCGCGATCATCTCGATCCAGATGCATCAGACCCGCTTCACGGTTGCGAAACCAGACAATTTCGCCCGATGGACCTTGCGTCCATAAATCGAGATCATTCGGATCGTTGTCGGCCCAGGAAAGCGTAATGATGAACTCTGCTTTCGCAGGTATATCACCGGATTTGGTAGCCTTGGGATTGATAGCCAAGAAAGCAATAATGAAGCAAAAGACGAAGGCAATGAGCATGTTAAACAACATGTCATACATGGGGTCAACTTCTGGTTCGCGAGATTTTTTTCGATTACGCATTAAATTCTCTAATCCCGCGCTTTAATCTTCAGGCCATGTGTCTGTGCCTGAACAATAAAGTCATCCGCGTAACGATCCAATCGTGTGAGCTGCAAGCCCAATAAAATATTAGCCACCAGACCGACCATGGTCGTCAACAGCGCAATCCCCAAACCAGAAGTGAGTTCACGCAGCATGTCCTGCGCCTGGGATTGATCAAAATTTTGCATATGTCCGATTTGCATGGCCAAGATAGAAAAGCCGATGACTTTACCCAGCAAACCCAGTTTTAACTGCAGGCTATTAACCCACCATGCTGTGGAATGAACGCCGTGGGTTTTTTCGGATAACACATCCATAGGCGCGCCTGAATCACGTGGGTTCGATCGTAGCGCTTCCCAATAGTCGTAGGCCCAACTATCAGGGGGTGGTGGGCTGCCAGGATTAGTTTTTTGGTACTCAAGATTTTGTCGTTGACGGTGTAACTCACGGCTGCGCGTGCCGCACCATATAGTCGCGATAGAAAAGATAATAATGATAACCATCGTGATACCGGTGGGATCTGACTGCAACAGCAGACTCCACACACCGCGTATACCCAGTAGCCAACCCGCGAAGATAAACATGCCAACCAATGTGAACCATTCAAACAATATGGGTTCAATTTTTTTCTGAGAACCTGACGACAGCAGGTTGGAAAGACGGATTTTCAAAACAACTCCCTTGTCTCTTATTCTTTTATACGGTCAGGCAAGGCCTACCGTGTACCGCATTTTATATGTGAAGTAAGAAAAGCTACTTACTCTTATTTAGCCAACCAACTATCACAATTGGGAAGGTTGTTGTCGTTATCAACATGAGCGCCTAACTAACCACTAATCAAATGAAACCTAAATGCTTTACGAATAACTATCCGAAATTATCTTGTTGATTCATTTGATCATGCGTTGCATAGCCGCGCTGGCTCGCCTTTTCAAGTCTTAGGGCCTAATTGTGGCTCAAAACCGCACCCTAAAACAAAAATCGTCTCATGTGCTGAGTCTTCAGCAGGTACTTCCCACTCCCCTGCCGATTTATCCATACTAAGCGGCTCACCTATACCCATGCGATATGGGTGAGATGAAAACATCAGCGATCGCATCTGACTATGTGCACAATCGACTTCCCACAAAATTTTGGCGGAAAGATTACCGAACTTATTTGGCTTTTTGTAATCCACCAATTCCCAAATCAAGGTTTTCGGACCGCGCTCAAAAAAATCATCGACATAAAAAGCAGCTTCGTCAGTAAATTCAATCAGCTTCCATTCTGCGAGCGCAGGGGACGATGTGAACATACTCATCAGACATATCAACAGCAGATAAAATTTTTTCACGATAGCTATTATTTAGCCAGCCAATACTCAGGCCAGAGTATGAATAGGAATAATGGTAGCCACTCTCTTACGCTCCTGTATCAGCGGTAAGCAGTGGCTATCATCCTGATAAATCACTACACAATCAAGACACTGAAAGCATTCACTGTAATCTACTTTTCCCACTGGTGTGATCGCCTGATACTCACACCGATGACGGCAGGTTTGGCAAGGAGTGCCACATTCCTCACGACGCGCAATCCAACCCCAGCGCCGCAGCGGGTTTAACGCTGCCAGCGCTGCTCCTAGTGGGCAGATATAACGACAATAACCCCGATATACAAACACGCTAAGTAACAACAAGCTGATAGCCCACACCACAAAAGGCCAGTCGCGTAAAAAATATAAACTGATCGCTGTTTTAAATGGTTCTACTTCAACTGCCAGTTCTGTTGCGTTGGGCAGTACCCAAATCGATCCCACCACAACGGCCAATACAACATATTTTATCCATTTGAGCTTGGCATCGAGTGAACTACGTAAACGTCGCGGTTTAATTCCTAATTTTTGAACGACGAGACTTACCAGTTCCTGAAAGGCGCCGAACGGACACAACCATCCGCAGAAAGTACCGCGTCCCCACACAACTAAAGTAACAGCGACAAATATCCATAAAATAACCGTCATGGGATCGGTCAGTAAAAAGCTTAAATCGTTACCCGTGGTGATGGCATCCAATGAAGCCGTAATATTTACAATGCTGAGCTGACCTTGAAACATCCAGCCTATAACAATCAAGGTAAATAACAGGTAGGTCACACGAAACACACTGAGTCGAGATGCGTTAGCTGACGTAGAACGTTGGCGTATCAATGCAATGCTCAGCACCAGTAGTCCTGTCACCAATACACCTATGTCAACAGCGCGCTTAGACCAGATCTCTACCCACTCCGCATCCAATAGCGCAGAGACACTAGCCCGCACGCCATGGAATGCATATGGCATGGGAAATTCTACATAGGTCAACTGGTTGGGAAAGGTTCCAAAGCGCCGACCGATTTTGAATCTCAGATCAAACGGCCGCGCTGGATTGAGCGGCGTGGCCGTATCCACAATCAAAAAATGAGCACGCGTTGCGGTGGGGTAGCCCGGCACATTGAGACCTTTGTCATATGCCATCGAACGCAATTTGATGGGTTTGCCGTCTTGCTCAACAACATAGGGAATTTCATCGGCTATGCGTATGCTTTCATACAGCATTTTTGATAGCGGTCCACTTTCACTAATCATCAATGCCTGACCATCACGCCGATTAGCACCCACCAAACGCCAGCCTTCGTCATCTAGCAAATTACGGCCTATTGACGGCACGCTAATTAACGCAATGTTAAATTCGATGGCAACCTCATCAGGCTTACTCTGCGCTTGTTTATCGGCACCTGCAGCTTTAGTACCTGCAAATGCTTTTTCAATTTGAGCGCGTGTCAATGACATCGTCTCAACCATGCCGCGCATACGCATCTGTGACCAACTCAGTGGCTTGACAGGTGCGTCATATAAAGATCCCTTACTCAACGCAATCGCATTACCTTCTCCAACAATGGTGCCAGTTTTTGCAGCTTCCAGATGCGCACGTGCAACCGACGTGGCCGATTGTAAGATGGCTCTATCCATAGCTCTAACAGACACGGTACCGGCCTGAACACCATGCAGTGCTGCATATTTTGCATCGCGAGCTGTCTTGGCTTTGAAATCATAAATTTGTATATCGTGGTGTATGGACAAACCAGTGTATTGCGCAGCAAATCCAGCAAGTTTGGCAAAACCTACCTCGGAGCGAAACAAGGGTTCACGATGATCGAGTAGTCGTACTTCGATAAATCCACCCTGAGTATCTATGCAAACCAAAATATTGATGGGCTTGCCGCCATAACCCCGAACCGGTTCGAAATCGACAGATTCAAACGCATAGCCAAATAAAACTGGTTTTTGATTTTCACCGATGGCGTCACGCAAAAACAGCGGCCATACAGGAACATCGGGATTGATATCGCCAACGATATATTTGTTAGCCAGATAACCATCGACATCGGATTTTTTTAATGTGATCGCGTCGACCTGACCGCACAACATGAGTGTAAGCAGCAAGCTGCTCAGAAATGAGCCACACCATTTTTTCATCAGACTGCGCTTCTCTCGTTTAATTTTTATAGTTCGTCGAGGCACATAAATGAAGCGCTGGTTAGTGCAAGAGTTGTGATGTGTCAGCGCAACTGTACGACGATTGCCATGGTAAGGCGATAGGCATTGCCCTGAGAAGTATAGCCCTACTTGTCAAGTGGTCAAATTACTTTGCTAGTAAGTCTCAACGTGGAAACGCCCCTCTGCGACCATTATCGGATGCATAACATCCCAGTCTAGATGAGCTGAACGGCAGATATCGCGCAACGCGTCCATAACCCCTGTTTCCATACCTTTTAAGCCGCAGATGTAGATATAGCTGTCACCTCGCAAAAGATCAGCCACCCGCGCAGACGCTAAACGCAACTTATCTTGTACATAGCAACGTGGCTCACCGTCGACGCGAGAAAAAGCTAAATGCTGTTCGATAAAACTAGCAGGTAGCTTACGCAGCGGCCCAAAGTAAGGCAATTCTGCAGGGCTGCGCGCTCCAAAGAACAGCATCAATTGACCTTCAACCCCTTTGGATTGCGCTAACAAACGACGACGATACTCTGTCATCGCACGCATAGGTGCTGCACCTGTGCCGGTACAAATCATGAGCAGATTAGAACCGGGATGGTTGGGCATTAAGAAACGATCACCAAACGGGCCCGTCACCTGAACTTTGTCGCCTTTGTTTAGATCGCATAAATAATTCGATGCAACCCCTTTACCTGGCATACCGTCACGCTCAAATAGGACGCGTTTCACTGTTAGCGCCAGATTGTTGTACCCCGCACGCTCACCGTCGCGAGCGCTCGCTACGGAATACATACGTAAATAATGCGGTTTACCGGACGCGTCCACACCGGGTGGAAGCACGCCTATGGACTGACCTTCTAGTACAGGAAAAATTTGATTACCGAAATCAAGAACGATATGTCGCACATCACTTTCAGCCTGAGCGTCAGTCAATCGATAATTTCCTACTACTGTAGCTGTTACCGGATGACGGATATCAAACAGATTGAGCTGAGGCTTTTCTGCTGACCACGGCGCGGCAAGCGATGTTGCTGACACAGCCGCATTATGCTGAGGCGGTGTTTCGGTAACGATACTCGCTAAGGATTCCGCTGAGACTTCCTGTTGCGCTGGCAGTTCATCCCACGTGAGTTGATCCGCAACTGAATACGCAGCGGACTTGGGCAAGGTACGCCAATGATCGATAGAACCCGTGGGGCACGGTGGCACACATGCATTACACCCATTGCAGATAGACGGGTCAACGACATAGTTACGATCATCATGTGTGATCGCATCTATAGGACATGTCTCTTCACAGGTATTGCATCGTATGCACACCTCGGGGTCTATCAGGTGCTGATGTATCAGCACCTGGACATCATTTGCGCTCATAGGATCTAGTGAGCTTAGTTAAAACGTATGTAATCAAAGTCTATAGGCTGACGATTAATGCCTACCGGTGGAGGCGCAATCCAGTTCGCCATCTTGCCTGGCTCAACTACACGACCCATCAGCGACGCTACATACGCACGATCTTCTTCGGTAGGCAACCAGCTGCGTACATTCGCTTGCCATTCAGCTTCTGAAATCACACGACCATCCGGAGAAATACGCATACCTGAGAAAGTACCAATGTGACGATTGAAAGCTTTGTGTGGCGCTTGCAAACGGAATGACAAGCCGGCTTTTTCTATCACTTTATTCCAGCGTCCTATGCCTGCAATAGAATCCTTGATGTAATCATCACGCAAAACTTCATTTAAAGAATTCAGCATAGGCTTTTCTTTTTCTACCAACTTGTCACCTTGAACTTCAAGTATGCGGTAGTGCTCGCCTTTGAGTAAATGGTCATCGTCGCGCTTAGTCTCTTCATAACGGCCCTTCAGACCGGAGCTATAAAATGTGGCCGCATTCGATGACTGATCCGCACCAAACAAATCTATCGTTACGCTAAAGTGGAAATTCAAATAGCGTTGTATCGTCGGCAAATCAATCACACCCTGCATGCGAACCTGCTCAGGATCTTCTATGCCATGCTCTTTCATAATTTGGCAGGTTCTTTGTATCGTGCGCGAAATACCCGATTCACCGACAAACATGTGATGCGCTTCTTCGGTCAACATAAAGCGGCAGGTACGCGCTAACGGATCAAAGCCTGACTCCGCTAATGCACACAATTGAAACTTGCCATCGCGATCGGTGAAATACGTAAACATATAAAACGCCAACCAATCAGGCGTCTCTTCATTGAATGCTTCCAAAATACGTGGGTTATCTTGGTCACCCGAATTTCGGTGCAGTAGTGCTTCCGCTTCTTCACGACCATCACGACCAAAATATTTATGCAGCAGATAAACCATCGCCCACAGGTGACGACCCTCTTCTACATTAATCTGAAAAAGATTTCGCAAATCATATTGCGACGGTGCCGTCAGACCTAAATGACGCTGCTGCTCTACTGATGCAGGCTCGGTATCACCCTGAGTCACGATAATGCGACGCAAATTGGCACGATGTTCGCCAGGCACATCTTGCCAAGCAGCTTCGCCTTTGTGCTCACCGAAGTGAATCTGACGATGTTGATCCTGCGCCGCAAGGAAAATACCCCAACGATAGTCAGGCATCTTCACATGACCAAAATGAGCCCAACCATC
>Ga0315909_10001750_pt1 | contig 28778 bp, 48 predicted proteins | sample LakEriMetagenome_11_FD_203527 | JGI IMG/M metagenome (GOLD analysis project Ga0315909, IMG submission 203527) | Freshwater fungal communities from buoy surface, Lake Erie, Ohio, United States - Buoy 2 MA125 | ecosystem: Environmental > Aquatic > Freshwater > Lake | place: USA: Lake Erie, Ohio... | reverse complement strand
AATAAAGAGATGGCAAGGGACTGGTTTGTTAAAGGTGTGAAAGAGGCACCTGACCAACTTGAGGCTTGGTATTCTTTAGCACAATTTAATTATGATGTTAAGAACTGGCAGGGATGTTGGGACTCAGCAATTAAGGTTGAGACACTTACTAAAGAGAAACATTATCTTATTAATGATGATGTTTGGAATTGGAAATGTTTTGATTTGTTAGCCATCTCAGGATGGCATCTTGGTAAAAAGAAAGAAGCAATTGATTACGCAGTGATGGCAATACAAAACAATCCTAAAGAACAAAGATTAATAGATAACTTGGAATGGATGCAAAAACAGGATGACAACGTTTAACGATATGGTTGAAGAGGTTTTAATTAACCTTGAAGGTTTTACCCTTCGTCAAGACCGTACCACATATTTAACTTCTGGTATTGATTCAGATGATTTAAGTATCTCTCTTGCCAGTGGTGACAACATTGGTAAAGGTATTATAGAAATTGATGATGAACTTATTCACATTGACTCTGTTGACCGTTCTGACCGTTCTGCTGTTATCTCACCATTTGGTAGAGGTTATCGTGGCACAACTGCTGCATCACACTCTGCTAACGCTAAAGTAACATTCTCCCCAAGTTTCCCACGTTTATCTGTTAAACGTGCAATCAATGACACTATCCGTGCAGTTTACCCAAATGTTTACGGTAAAGCATCCACAACTTTTACATTCAATCCTTCAGTAACAACATACTCATTACCTGTTGAAGCAGAAACAGTGTTAGCAGTTTCTTGGGATACTATTGGACCAAGTAACGAATGGTTGCCAATTAGACGTTGGAGACACGACCCAACTGCTAATACAGGTGAGTACGCAACAAGTAACGCTATCAGTATTTATGAACCAATTGTTCCTGGTCGTACTATAAATGTTGTTTACTCTAAAACACCTACACCATTATCAAATGCTAATGATGTGTTTACAACTGTTACAGGTCTTGAAGAAACAAGTCGTGATTTAATTATTTACGGTGCAGCCTATCGTATGGCTTCTTTCATTGACCCAGGTCGTTTAACATTTACTTCACCTGAAGCAGACCAAAACGACCAGACTCGTCCTTTTGGTTCTGGTACAAATACTGCAAGATATTTGTTGGCTTTGTATCAGCAACGTTTGCAAGAAGAAACAAATAGGTTAATCGGCAAGTATCCTGTCCGCGTCCACTACACAATATAAGGTAAATTAATGTCCAGAAAATATTCTAGCGTTTCACTCGAAACAGAAGTTGTTGGTTCTTTAACCACATCTGCAACAAGTATTACAGTTGTTAACGCAACTAATCTTCTCGGTGGTATCAACGCAGCATCCATCAACACTACTGATGACTTCATTGTTGTTCTTGACCCTGAAACATCAAGTGAAGAAATTGTTAGGGTAACTGCTGTTGCTTCTAACACTCTCACTGTTGTTCGTGGTTATGATGGTTCAACTGCTAAGACTCATACTTCTGGTGCCAAGGTTCGCCATATGGCTATCGGTGAGGATATGCGTAATGCTGCAGCCCACATTGAGGCTACTGCTGCTCACGGTGCTACTGGTGCTGTGGTTGGTACAACTAATACCCAAACTTTAACTAATAAAACTATTAGTGCTGCAAGTAATACTATTAGTGATATTGCTAACGCTAACATTGCTTCTGCTGCTGCGATTGCTGATACTAAACTTGGTACTATTTCTACAGCGAATAAGGTTCAGAACTCTGCTACTACTGCTACTTCAAGTAACTCTGGTTCAGCAATTGTTTCTCGTGATTCTTCAGGTAACTTCAGTGCAGGAACTATCACTGCTGCTTTAACAGGTAACGTAACTGGTAATGCTTCTACTGCTACCACTCTTGCTACTGCTAGAGATTTTCAAATCCTTGGTGATGTTGAGGCTTCTGCTGTTTCTTTTAATGGTTCAGGTAACGTTAACTTAACAACACAGATTGCTAACAATGTTATTGTTAACGCAGACATTAATGCTTCTGCTGCAATTGATAAGACTAAGATTGCTGGTACAGCAATTACTGCTGCAGATACTGGTACTGTAACTAACACAATGTTGGCTGGTTCAATTGCCAACAGTAAGTTAGCAACTGACCCTTTGGCTCGTGCTAACCACACTGGTACACAACTAGCAGCAACTGTTTCAGATTTTGATACACAGGTTCGTACTTCTAAAGTAACTGACCTTGCTGCACCTACTGGTTCATTCTCAATGAACTCACAAAAGATTACTAACCTTGCAACAGCAACAACAAGCACTGATGCTATTAACAAAGATTATGTTGATAGTAAAGTTGGTGCCAATAATGGTATTGCTTCACTTGATTCTGCAGGTAAGGTTCCAACTTCACAACTTCCTGCTGTTGCTATCGCTGAAACCTATGTTGTAAATTCACAAGCAGCGATGCTTGCTTTACCATCTGATGTTGGTGAGATTGCAATTCGTACAGATGTTAGCAAGTCTTTCATTCTTACAGCATCTCCTGCTTCTACTCTTGGTAACTGGCAAGAACTGTTAACCAGTGATGCTGTTACTTCTGTTGATGGTCAAACAGGTAACGTAAGTTTGGCTTCAACATATGTTAACGTTACTGGTGATACTATGTCTGGTGCCCTTGCTATGGGTACTAACAAGATTACTGGTATGGGTGACCCAACATCTGCACAGGATGCTGCAACTAAAAACTATGTTGATACTGCAGTTATTGCACCAAGTAATCTTACTGGTCCTATTACTTCTGTTGGTTCAGCAACTTCTGTTGCTGCACAAACTGGTACTGGTTCTACTTTTGTTATGCAAACCAGTCCAACTTTAACCACACCTAACATTGGTGTTGCTACTGCAACATCTATTAACGGTACAACTATTCCAAATACAGCAACACTTGTTACAACTGCTGATACTGCTTTACTTGTTCCAAGTCAAACAGGTCAAAATGGTAAAGTTTTAACAACTAACGGTACTGCTTCTTCTTGGGGTAGTGCTGGTTCAGCAACTTATTATCAAACTTCAGCCCCTACAGCGACTGCTGTTGGTGAGTTGTGGGTTGATTCTGATGCAACAGCATCAATTTTAAATACTAACGATTTTGTTCAAAAGACAAATATTTATTCAGAAGCGATTCATCCGTTCGTGATGATGGGAGCATAAGGAAAACTAATGGCAATTACATATAAGGTGCTAGGTCAATCAGCACCATCAGCAACAACCAACACTGATGTTTACACTGTTGGTGCAGGAAAGCAAGCAACTATTTCTACTATCACGGTGTGTAACCGTAACACTACAACATCAGCAACGTACCGTATCGCTGTTCGCCCTGATGGTGCATCAATAGCAAATCAACATTATGTTGCTTATGATGCAACTGTTGGTCCTAAAGATACTGTTACTTGGACTATTGGTATCACAGCAGATGCCTCAGATGTTGTTACTGTGTATGCAAGTTCTGCTGATTTATCTTTTAACATCTTCGGAGTGGAGATTGCGTAATGGCTATTAAAACGGCTAGTGGTTCTGATTTACGTAATAGTTTAAGTTCTGGTTTGGTGTTGTTGAATACGACTACTTTTAGTGGAGTAGCCAGTCAATCAATCAATGATGTATTTAGTGCAACATATAAAAGTTATTTAATTATTTGTGGTTTTACTTCAATTACTGCTTCTCCAATGACTATGAGATTAAGAGTATCTGGTACAGATAATTCGGCAGCAAATTATGGTTTCGCTTATACAGTTGGTCGTTTAGGTTATCACGACAGTTCTGGCGCAAACACAAACACAAGTTGGGAAATTTCTCAAGCAGAGAATTTTAGACAATGTTCTTTTACAATGCATTTACACAATCCTTTTGAAACAGAGTTCACGACTTTCCAAAGTAGTACTGCTGCTTTTAACAACAGTAATTCATTATTTTATAGTCACAGTGGCGCAACCAGCGTAACAACTTCCTACACAGGTTTTACTTTGTTGCCACCTGGAAATATGACTGGAACAGTCAGCGTTTATGGATTGGCGAAATAATGGCAACAGAAAAAATAAGGATTGGTATTGATGACCAAGTTATTGAATTAACTGGTCAAGCAAAAGCAGATTTTATTGCAGATAGAGAAGCCTCATTAGAAGCACAACGCCTACTTGAAACGAAGTATAAAGAAAAACAAGAAGCCAAACAAAACATACTAAAAAAACTTGGTCTAACACAAGACGAACTAGAAACATTACTAGGAGCATAAATGGCTAAACAAGCGTACGTGTACTCTGGAACCGATTGGGTTCCGTTAGCATCAGAGGTGACTAACCTTTCAGGTTATTACACTAAAGGTGAGGTTGATACTAACTTTACAACTAAGGCTTCTACTGGTTTGGTGTTGTTAAATACAACTAGTTTTAGTGGAGTAAGTTCTCAAAATTTAGATAACATTTTTAATGCAACTTATGAAAATTATATTGTTGAATTAAGATTTGTTCACAGCACAAGCAGTTCAATTGGTATTCGTATGCGAGCAGGTGGAACTAACAACACAGGTGCTTCTGCTTATGTCAGAACATTTATTAGAGGTGTTTCTACTGCAACAGCACAACAAGCAACAACAGACCAATGGGGTGATGTGATAGAAACTGACACAAACATTTGTAATTTAACAATGTGGTTTTATAGACCATTTTTAGCAGAGCCAACAGGATTTAAGGCTTTTGGTGGTCGCGCCACTTCAATCACAGGTTATCTTGGTAGACATACTGAAAGTGTTTCCTATGATGGCATAGGGATTCTTTTGGGTACAGGAAATATAACAGGAAAAATATCTACTTATGGATTGGCTTTGTAATGGCTACAGAAAAAATTTTTGTTGGATACAACAATGAAAAAGTTGAATTAACAGGTGTAGAAAAAGAACAATTTTTACAACAAAGAGAATTAGATAATCAAGCAAAACTTTTACTTGAAACGGAGCAGTTGGCTAAGCAAACTGCACGCGCATCAGCAATTAACAAACTTGCAGAAGTTGCAGGACTAACCGAAGAAGAAATTGAAGGGTTGATTAGATAATGGCAGCAGTACCAATATACGTATGGAACGGAACAGCCTGGCAAGAAACAGGACCAACCATCCCAGCAAACCCAATCAAATACCAAGCAAGTGCCCCTTCCAGCCCCTCCACAGGCGATATTTGGGTGGATTCTGACGGTGATGTGACCACAGGTTCACAACAGTTCCAACGGTTCCGTTTTGTGGCTTCTGGTGGTGAAACCACTATTTCTGGTGCTGATGCTAATGGTGCTGTTTTGGCTTACACAGCAGGTTTGGAGCAGGTTGTTTTGAATGGTGCTGTGCTTGTTCGTGGTCACGATTACACGGCAACTAATGGTACTTCTATTACTGGTTTGTCTCCTGCTTTGGTGGCTAATGATGTGTTGGAAGTGTTTTCTTTTATTGCTTTTACTGTTGCTAATACTTATACCCAGTCACAAGTTGATGGGTTGTTTAATAGTGCAAACGGTATTTTAACTTCTTTAGAAACTGGTACTTTAACTGGTGCTTCTGTAACTACAAGTACTTTGTCTGGTAGTTATAGAGATTTGTATGTTGTTATCAAAAATTTACAGCCAGCAACAGACGCAACAAGTTTAAGAATGCGTTTTAATGGTGACGCAAATACTAGATATAATGCGAGTAATAACGTAGGTTCAACTTCTGCTTTTGATGAAAGTTCAATGGGTTTAACTGGAAACATTGACAATGGTACTTCTAATGGTTTAATTCGTATGACTATACCTGAATATGCAAATACTACAACTTGGAAATTTGTTGACGTTGTAGCAATATATAATGATTCCACAACAGCAACAAGTGTGGGATATAGAAGACAGTATGGGTTTTATAATCAAACAAGCGCAATTACAACTTTAACATTCTTTATGTCATCAGGTAATCTTACCTCTGGTACCTACACAGTTTACGGAGTGAAATAATATGACTAAGGCAAGAGATTTAGCGAACGGTGGTTTCGGTTTAGTTCTTATTAAACCTTCTTCTGTTGTGAATGGTACGGATAATGGTAAGGGTACTGTAAGTTTCAGTGGTGTTACAAGTGTGTCGTTGAATGATGTGTTCAATGCAACTTACACAAATTATAAAATGATTTTAAATGATGTAACACCACCAAGTCCAGGTGCAGAAATTACTTTTAGAATGCGTGTTTCTGGTTCAGATAATTCAACTTCAGGAAACTATATGTGGGGTAAAATTGGTTTAGAATTTGATGGTAGTGCTTCAAATGGTAATGGTGGAGCAAGTGCTACTTCTTTTAATATTGATTTTAATGATTCTGCTAATGGTATTTCTGGTGCATTTGATATTTACACCCCATTTGTTACGACAGATGTAACAAGATTTTCAGGCGTTTCACAATCACACAGAACAGATTACACAAATTCTTGGTTTAGAACGTCAGCAGGAAATATGACTGTTACAACTTCTTATACAGGTCTGACATTAATTTGTGGTTCAGGAAATATGTCTGGTTCAATTTCAGTTTACGGTTACAACCAATAATAAGATAAGGAACACCTAGTGGCTTTATCAAGCACAATCAGAACACTCCGTTCCAGAGACATAACAGACTCAATCCCATTCAACGTGGGACAACCCTCATACGTTTCTGACATTTGGACAAACACAACAGTTGCATACGATGTTGCAATCGGTGGTCTACCATTCTTCTACGGCATCAACAACGACAGACCATACGAACGTCAAACTGCACCATACAAGAAACAACAGTTTGATAACAGTAAAGAACCTGGTGAGCAAACCCTTGAAGGTTGGTGGATTAGAAGCCAATCATCTTTTCATCGTGGTGCAGGAATAACTTTCTTTGACCCTTCTGCTGGTGAGGAAGTTGATTACCGTTTCAGTTCATCACAAGGTGTTAACGTGTGGGACAAAGGTCAAGTAACCCTGTTGAAGAAAGTTGTTGCTGGTCACGAAACCTCAACCAGTTCACAGAAACTTCGCTCAATCAGATACTCAAACACTGATGCAGTGTTATCACTTGATGGTCACGATGTTGACAAACTACTTGGTGATGGAACAGTTGTTCACTTTGTTGACTACAACAGTGGCACAGATGCACCTGTTTATGGTATCTGTGATGACGGAACCACAGCCTACTGGGCAACCAATGATATTGATGCTGGCACTAACAAAGCACATTTGTACAAAAAAGCATTAACATTAACTTCTACTGATGCTGATACTTTAATGTTCAACGTTAACTCATACACTTTCACTGAAGGTAAAGTTGTGATGGATTATGTTAAAGGTCGTATCATTCTTTGTGCAGATAATAAAGTTTATGAAATAACCCCAACATCTAATAACCTTCCATCCCCAATATTCACACACACCAACACCTCATACACATTCACAAGTGTCACCGAATCAGGTGCAGCAATCTATGTGGCAGGCTTTGCTGGCACACAATCATCAATCTACAAGTTTACTTTGTCTGATGCTGGTGCTATCACTTCTTTAACTTCTGCTGTTATCGCAGCCGAAATGCCAATCGGTGAACTAATCCACTCAATCAAATACTATCTAGGCTATATGCTTATCGGAACCAATAAAGGTATCCGTGTAGCACAAGTATCTGTTGATGATGGTTCAATTGCTTATGGTCCACTGATTGTGGAAACCTCTCAACCTGTTTACGATTTTGCTTTCCGTGACAGATTTGCTTGGGCAACCACAAGTGTTAACGGTAACTCTGGTTTGACACGTATTGATTTATCTGAACAGATTAGTCCTCTTCGTTTTGCTTACGCAACAGATTTGTATTCTGATGCAGCAACCACAACCACAACTGCTTGTGCCCTACTTGGTACAACTAATCGTATGGTTTTCACAGCAGCAAACTCATACCATTTCATTGAATCAGCCACAGAGTTCATAGACTTTGGTTTCCTTCAAACAGGTTTCATTCGCTACGGCACACTTGAACCTAAGAACTTTAAACGTTTACGTTGTCGTGGTGACTACGACAATGGTGGTTTGTTACTTGCACCTGTTGGTGAAGATGGCACAGTTTACGAAACAGCAATCTACAATTCAACTCTTGGCACACCAGAAGTTAACACCATTAACCCACCTGGTTCACAAGAATATATTGGTTTAAAGTTTACCCTTTCAAGATATGAGGACCCAACAGATTTGTCCTCAACTAAGGACACTCTTGGTCCAACGTTTAAGGGATACCAGTTACGTGCACTACCAGCAACACCAAGACAGCACCTAATCCAATTACCTTTGTACTGTTATGACGTTGAAACAGACAGATACAACGTACAAGTTGGTTACGATGGTCGTTCTTGGGAACGCATACAAGCGTTAGAAGATTTGGAAACAACAGGTGATGAAGTTATCTTCCAGGATTTTACTACTGGTGAACAGATAACTGTTGTTATTGATTCTGTTGGTTTCCAAAGAGCAACACCACCATCTGGGGGCTTCTCAGGTTTTGGTGGAAATCTTACAGTTATAGTTAGGGAAGTTGGATAAATGAGTTTAAGTATTATTAAAGATGTATTGTTTCGTTCCATTGCATTGTTTATGACAATGGCTTTACCAGCAATTGGTGCTGGTGCTTTTGCAGGTGTTGAACCTGTTAACTCTGCGTTGATTGCAGGAGCCCTTGGTGTGTCTAAGGTTCTTACAGATTTAGCCAAAGCGTTCTTGGATGACGGAAAACTTACACAAGAAGAAGTAGATGGCGTGTTCAAACGTGCTGGTAAAAAATCTGAAGGTGGCAAGTAAACCTTGTACGTTCAATTAAAAGATGACAAGGTAAAACAATCTTTCAAACCTAATGTTTGGACACCTATGGTGCTCAATGGTCAAGATGCTATTGACCCAACAAAGGAAGGTAATTGTTTTTGGGAATCCCAATTACATTTAACTTTACCTAAAACAGGTAGACCAACCTATGTGAAAATAAATTTCTCAAGAGATTACAAAGGTAAGAACGACACTACTGGCACTAACACTTATGCTGTGCCAGCAGACGTTACCTCTGTTCAGTTCACTCTGTCTTGGTTCTTTAAAGCAAAACCTGGTACACCTATCTCTTGTATGGTTTACCACAACGGAAAGTCAGATATAGTTTCACCGATTAGACAATTTAAAGGAATGATACTGTAATGGGATTACCTATTAAAGATGGAAAGATTACAACTGCTTATGGCAAAAAAGGTAAGATGTGGAAATCTGGCTATCACACTGGTGTGGACTTCGCTGTACCTCAAGGTACTGATGTCATTGCTGTTGCTGATGGAAAGATTGCTCCTGCTAATTGGGGTAAAGCCTACGGAACTCATCTTGTACAAAAGATTGAAGGACAAGACACTTGGGTTATTTATGCACATCTATCTAAGTCCCTTGTCAAGGCTGGCGATGAAGTCAAAAAAGGACAACACATAGGAGAGTCAGGTAACACTGGTAATTCTTCTGGTCCTCATTTACATTTTGAAGCCAGGAATAATGTTCGTTGGTCTGCTGGTAAAGATGTTGACCCGAAAGATATTCTCGCTATTTAGTTTGTTTATGTGTAATAAACGGTGGTGCAGTAAAGACATTGTTCTTCGCTGCAATATTCATAGCCTGTTTCCAGGAAGCACCTGCTTGTAAAGCACCTATGGCATAAGATGCCCCACTTCCTATGCCATAGATACCATCATCTCTCATTAGCACAGACAATGTGTCATCTATCTCGTAGATAATACCGTTTAATGCTATGAGAAATATAAAGTCTTGGTCTTCTGATTCTTTATCAGGTTGATAACCATTAACAGATAAAGTAAATCTTATTGATGGTGCAACTGTTTCAACCATATAATGATATGGGTCCTTGTTTGCCACTGGTGTTAATGATGGTGGTTTCCAAATGTGTTGCACAATATCGCAAGGTAAGGTTAGCCCTGCACCTGCTATCAAAAACTTTCCACGTTTAGTTATCTTAGTAACTACTGGATGTGTGTAGGTTCTTCCTGAATCATCTGTGATTCGTGAGTCTGCAACAAGTAAACAATGGTCTTCTTTTTGTATACCAATTATTGTTGTCATAGTAATGTGCTCCACTTTTCTTCAAAGTATGTTTGGTCTGCTTTAGTAAGTTCCATTAGTTCTTCATTGGTGGATGTTAAATGGTTTGGGTGTAAGTGTTCTACTTCTGCTGGAATGTAAACAACTTCACCAAGTTCTTTTGCTTTTAATCTGATGTCATCATCACCGTACCACCATCTAAAATTTTCATCTGCTCTGATGTTTGATTTAATATCAAGTACCCAACAGTAACCTGGAATATGTCCTGCGTATGGTAAAGGATAACCAAGTGTTGCTTTAAGTTTGTTCATACCGTAAGCAATTTTATTTATAGGATTGTTTTTTAGTACCACATCATCGTTTAATACAGCAATATAATCTGCACCAAATGTTCTGGCAACATCTATGCCACGATTCCACCATCTGTGGATATTAACTGGGTCTAAATCCCAAATGTTATTAACACCTTCTATAGGTTCTGATTCAACTGTATGCACAATCACAATTTTTTCAGGAGAGATTTGACTTTCTTTAATTATGTCTGCAAGGTATTGACGGCGTGTTCCAGTAGGAATGGTTAACCAAATGTCTAGGTTATTATCTGTCATATCTATCTTTATCCTTACTACTCTTATTGCTCAACCATCATACTCTGATGATGTGACTATTAATCTTGATTCTACTACACCTTATGTGGATATTCCTGTAACTGTTACTGAACCTGTTGATGCAACTATCAGCACTGTTACTGGTACTCCTCAAGATAATCCTGGGTTTATTGATTCTTGGATTGAGGTTTGGCAAGACACTGTTCGACTTGCATACAATGATGACGGATTACATAGTGCTAGCAACGTGCTAGCATCCATCATTACTATACCACTACAAGTTGGTGAGTATTTCATTCGTGCCACCTCTTACGCTTATGCGTGTTGTAATTCGTATCCTACTGGTTCTTACTTGTTGTCTACCAATTTAACAGTAGCCACGCCAAGCCCATCACCGACATTGATAGAACCGACACCAGAGCCAAGCCCTTCGCCAACTGAAAGTCAGACATCTAGTCCAACCCCAGTTCCGTCTTCATCAACGACAACCGATGAGCCAACTCCTGAGCCTTCTTCTCCTTCTCCGTTACCGTCTGATACTCCCTCTCCATCATTAACTCCAGAGGTTCCAGTTGCTCCAGTTCAAGAGCCATCCGTGCCAAGCCCTGAAGTTTTATTAGAGTCTTCAACGCCTGAGCCATCTCAGTCTCCATATGTTCAAGATACTTTAGAAGTAGTTGTTGATTCGTCACCTAGCGATTTCCCTTCTTCTTTGGAGAACGAGTTACCTTTGTTGGAAGAGACTTTATCCATAGACGAAACCGAATCTCTCCTTGAATTTCTTCCAGAACTTTCATTAGAATCATTGCAAGAAACGTTCCAACAAATATCTGAAACCATAACTGAGACATTATCTACCGTATCCAATCTTGGGTCTGAGTTCACACCTGAAGAACGTGAACAGGCTCAACAGGTTGTACTTGGTGCAATAATTGTAACACAACTGTCTGCTGCTGCAACAACTAGGAGAATAAAATAAAATGAAACGTGTCCTATCATTCATCTGGAAACATCTTGATGCGTGGGCTGGCGAAGCCTTTACCATTGTTGGTTTAACTATTGCTTGGATAGTGCTACCTCCTGGTGACACACGTAACGTTGTAGGTATCATTTGTCTTGGTGCTTTTGCTGTTTGGACACTGTTTAAGGTGACCCTGAACACCGATTCTAAGGACAAATAAGGGCAAAATTAGCCACTTTTATAGGCAGGTTGGGTAGGAATATCCATCCTGCCTCTTTTGTCATTTAATCAGAATGTTTTCTGTAGTCCCTATCAGGTCTTGGAGCACGACCACCAAGTTTTTTAATGATAGCATCAATGGCTCTGGTCACTTTCATTCTAGCATTCTTATCAGTTAAACCTAAAGCAACACCTAGGTCTTTAGAGTTACGACCATTCAAATACCATTGCAATAATATTTCTTGATGATGTGGGCTTATGCGTTCAAACGCATAGGAAACATCTGCTTGCATAGCCATAAGGTTTCCACCTTCACTTGGTGCAAATGTTTTCCTGTCACCATTAACATCGGAGAACACTGGTTGAGACCAGTCATCTGTAAGGATTGATGGAAGAAGTTCCTCAACCACATCACGATGATAATAAGATAGGTCTGCTAGTTCGTAACCAACTGTTCTTGCTTTTTCTTTCTGACAAAAATCGTGTGCACGATTATGTAAAGACCTGTTAATAAGTTTGGTTGCAAGTTTTTGGTCATCCATCTTAGACCACTCTTCAACTTTGTTAGGGTGTTCAAGAAACCACAACCATAACTCTTGTGTTATATCTTCTTTGGGAACCATTGAATAATCTTTATGTTTAGAGTATGCAACGTTCTTAACTAAAGCATTGTATTCTGTTATGTAATCTACCACTTGTAAACTTTTCCTTCTACTACGAATGAGTTACCTATCATTGGTACAGGTACTGGGGTTACTTTACCTCTGTCAATGTAGAGGATACCGAAACCTGATTGCCAGTTCGCTGAACCACCTTTAAGGTAGGTTGCTTGTTTCAAATCCATTATGTTTCCAACTTCAAAGCCATACAAACTTGATGTTTGTTTACCATTGAATGATGTGTTGTGATGGATGATTCCTTGCTTATGTGTATGTCCACACACTACTGACATACCAATCTTTCTTGCTAATGCTACTGCTGTGCCACCAGCGTAACGACTGGTTGCACCTTCATCACCGTGACCCATAACCCAACCAGGTGCAAATGACCACAGTTTATTATGGTAAACAATTTCTAAATCACGATAACCTAAAAGTTTTTCATACTTCAAATCTCTAAGTGTTGCTAACGCTGGCGCATCACGTTCAATGTAACGTTGTATTCTATCGCCGTGATTACTTCTCATAAGATGAAAAGGTTTATGTCCTATTGCTTTACGAAACTTACCCATAATAGATGTGGTTTCATCAAGGTCTCTTTGTAAGTTGCTGTGTTCAGCAGCATATCCTTTAGACCAACGTGCTGGTGCTAAACAATCTGCTTCATCACCAACACAAAAGAGTTCATCTGGTTGGTAGTCTTTAACAAACTTTATTACTGCATTGATTGCTGGTTTATTATGCAATGGTATTTGCATATCACTTAGGACTACGATGCGTTTCATTCAACGCCTTCCCATTGTTTATCTAGCACCATCATTGCGATGATTGCATAGTTTGCTATGTCCATAAAAGAATCACGTAACGATTCATTCTCTGGTGTTACACCTGTTTCGACAAGGTTATTGATGCGAGCAAGTTTGTCAAACATTCTCACACGTAACCCATTAAGTGGACCACCAGGTGAATCAGAAATATTCTTTGGTCCATAATCTTTTTGTTTCTTAATTAACAACTCTGCTAAACCATCTGTGTACACATAGGTTAGTTCAGCAAATCTTACTTCGTTATACATTAGGCTGCCACTTTCTGTTTGAACCAATCGAAACCGTTAGCGTTCTTGATAAACAAACTGTTAACATCTTCACCATCTGGAATGGTGATAGGTATAACACCTGCTACTTTTCTTGCTAGGTCTTTAGCGAAGTCACGACCTGCTGTGTCACCATCAGCGAACACATATATCCTGTCAAAGTCTGACAAGATTTTGTAATGATGTGGCTTAATGTTTTTTACACCAGGAATACCAAGGGCAGGGTAACCTAGTTTGGAAAGTGTGATGGTATCTATTTCTCCTTCACATAAACATATCCAATCGGTTGCTTGAAAGTATGCTTCAACATTGTAAAGTCTTGTAACAGATGCAGGTAAACCTAAATACTTTGGTTCAGAATAATCTATTGCCCTGAACCTAATATCAACAACACCTGCTCTAGTTATGTAAGGTATCGCTAGCCTGTTCTGATACGCTTCGTGACCTACGAGTGGTTGGTTCACTACCCCCAGACGAAACCTCTCTGCGTCTTCCAGAGATAGTCCCCTCTTGGCGAGATACTCTTCTGCCAAGTTGATTGACTTTTGGTAATGAGATGTTGCTTGTTCCAGTAATTTCTTCTGCTCTTGATTTTGCTTCACGAAAACCAATCCCTTCTTGTTCCATAATTATTTTAAAAATGTCTCCCTTAATACTACAGGCAAAACAGGAGAACGCATTCACCTCAGTGTTAACTGTTGCTGAGGCGTGACGGTCAGAATGAAAAGGACATTTCATACTGCGCCATCCTCTGCCAGATGGTACCTTTACAGCCCCATAAAGCATCAACACTTTTGCGATAGGTGAATCAGACATCAAGTTCCCTTATCAAACTTAGAAACATATACACTGGCATTGTTGCATACCATTCGCCAACATCTAATGTTCCACGTTTCTTATGAATAACTGCACCTGTTACAGCGTCAGCGTTATCCACTTCAACTACTAACTCTTTAACCCAACCAGATAGTTCCATCTTCTTGTGGTCTTTAACTTCCAATACCACATCATCAATGCCTGAGATGTCACCTTTATCTAAACTACCTTGCAGTGCACGGCGTTCTGCTTTAGGGAAACCGTTTGCTTTAAGGTATTTAACTACAGCAGTTTCTGCAGCAGTACCTTTTTGTTTAGACTTGCTCATCTTCACCTATATTCGATTCGTTATTGCAAGTGCAGTACCAGATAGATGAACAGATATAACATCTGCCATCCATATTTCTCATAAAGATTCTCTTGGGTCAGCAAGGTACATAAACTCTGGGTTGAATGACAGATAAACTGGTTCACTCCCTGATGCGTTTGCTTTTCCGTAACGATTCTTTACTGGTGCAACACCCATCATACCGTTAGGTGTTTGACCTATGGTACAAATCAATGCTGGTAGTTGTGAAACTTTACCTTGTATCGCAGCCCTTGGTGGGCAAGGGTTAGAATCAAATGCTTCACTTGTGTGATGAAGGATAAGAACGGCAGCGTTAGTATCTCGTGCAAGAAACTTTATCTCTTTCATAGTCTGACGCATACTTGACCACTCTTCACCACCACCATCAGTGATATCGATAAGGTTATCTAACACAATCAAGTGTGGGTTCTCACCGTGTACTTCTTCAAATGAAAGTACTTCTTCATCTAAATCAGATAAGGAAGGTGCTGCATCAAATGACCAGAAGATATGGCTTGAACCTTTGTTGATTGCTTCCCTTGCGAACTTAACATCTGATGATAAAAGTTTCTCTGCCTCATCTTGGCTCTTACCTGTAAGCATTGAGAACAAACGCATACTCATTGTGTGTGCACCTGTGTCTGCTGATACATACAAGGTAGGAACTTTCATCCAAGTTGCTAACGCTAAAGCAAGTGTTGATTTACCAGCACCAGGGGCACCAGCAAACATACTCACTTCGCTTCGGCGTAAAACAATTTGGGAATGTTCAAACGTCCTGAACACAGGTGGCAATGGTTCGCCACCTGATTCAGTTTTACCAATTGTTCTAGTGAGTGTTCTCACTTACGCAACCCAACCAACTTCGCCACGTTTAATCCACATTGGTTGACATTGGTCTGGTGTTCCTTTAGCAGATGGACACATCCACGCTTGCCAAGGACCTTTAGCACCTTGTCCACTCTTATGTTTCTTTGGACCGTGATGACAGGTAGGTGCAGGGAATGAACCAATTGTTGACGGTGGTGCAATAGGACCGTTGCCAATGTTTGGTTCAGTCACAACACTTGTTGCACCTAACGCTTGCGCAGCGTAAGCAACAGCATCTTGTCCGTGAACGATATCTTCTAATGCACCGACAACTAAGTTAATGTTGCCACCAACTGCGTCAGCGATACTCTTAGAGAATGTTTCGAAATCATCTGCACGCAAGGTGAGGATGGTTCCACTTTTTGTTTTCATACTAACTGAAAACAGTGCTTCATTTGTTGCCATTGATTTCTCCTAACTGGCTAGACTTTTCTCCGTCTACCCAATAACAGTACTCTTGTACAGAGCACATTTTACACGACTCAAAATTAGGTAGATAAAGGTTATCCTCTCGCGCTTTCTGAAAGAGACTAACCATCTCATCTAATTTCTTTAATGTAAACTTATTTAACCTAACAGGTGTACTGGTTCCACCTTGTCTTGCCATCCAGTATGCACCAAAGTCAGGTCTAATTCCTGTTGCACGTTCCAACATACAAGCATACACCTGTAGTTGCAGGTCTGATTGTGGTGTGCGCATACCTGTTTTCAAATCAACAACAATGATTTCTCTTTCAGGTGTAATGAACACACGGTCAACTGCACCTTTAAGATTAACACCACCTGTTTTAATCTCCATCATTAACTCTATGGCTGGCACACCTTGAGGTGTTGTCCAGATATTCCAACCTGAACCTTTACGCCAAGCAATCCAAGAGTCAAGGAACTTACGACCATTAACATACCACCACTCAGCGTTCTCCCCATCAGGGTTTGCTTTAGTTGTGCGTGATGATTGACGTAAAGTTTTGGTATCAAAATTTGGGTCTTGATATTTTATTATGTCTTCAATCTCAGCGTTCCACGCATCGTTCCAGACTTTATCCAAGTCTATTGTTATGTCCAAAATAATCTATCACCTTTTTCTATCGGTAAGAAAGAAACTGATTTAGTTACTTTCTCTTTGTTATCGAACTCTGTTGTTGCTGGCAGGTTATCTTGGTCAGTCCAAACTAAATCATCAAACTTATCCAAGTTAAAAACCCACACACCTTCAGGTGTTGAGTTAATGTACAACGGTGCCATCAACTTACTTCTTGCCTCATCAACAAGTCTATCATACTTAGACTTCTCAATGAGCAACGTACTGTAATGGGTGTGCCTACATTTTAATTCAATGTAAGCATTAAGTACCTCTGAAGTGCAATCAAAAGTTGAATACTCGTTCTCTGCTTTTTTCAAGTCAGGTATCAACTCTGATAGTTGGTCAAACAATTCTTCTTCAGACATTTATTTCATCCCAAAGTTGACGGTCATAAGTTTCCGTTGCTCTATGCACAGCAGAACCACCAAGTGTCCAAGCAGCAGGCTGTTCCTCAACTTGTTGAATACGAGTTAAGTAATAGCGATAACCACAGGACAACCAAGTGGTAATACTTGAATAGGAAACGTGTTCAGGTACATCGTATCCGTTTATCTTTAACACTTTATCCTCCTCTAATTACCGTTAGGGTTCGATAGTGGGTAGGGTGAAAGGTGAGAGAAAGCCCACCCACTATCCTCAGTATAGTCTAGGTTTACCTCTGATGCAACAAGCATCAGGGTAAAGTATAATATAACATTGTTTCTATTAGAAACTAAGTTATATTATATTATATAATATAACATAGGTTATGTTATATTATGTTATATAATATTATATTATATAATATAACTACTAAGTTATATTATATATTATATTATATAATATTACTGGTTGGAGATTAATGATAATACCAATAATCCCTGTCCCTGATGTATCTGATGTGCCTATTGTTAGGCAACTTCCTGCTGAGGTATCTCGTTCATACGTCAGACTGAAAGTCAAATACGAAGGATGGACAGGTGACGAATGGGTATGCCTTGATGAACTAGTTAGACGTGAGTCTACTTGGTCCAACGTTGCAGACAATCCCAAATCGTCAGCCTACGGTTTGTTTCAAATACTTAAAACCCCTGAGGGTTTGAGTATCAAAGAGCAAACACAACGTGGTATAAGGTACATTAAGAAGCGTTATGATACGCCTTGTAATGCACTTGAACACCACGATAAACGTGGGTTCTATTGATGTTGCCGTAACCGTTCTCGAACAGTTAACTTAACTTGGTTATGATATGCAACAGCATACATAACAGTGGTTAACCCAAGAACAACCGTGATAATCCAGCCCATTATTTTTCCTCTATCCTTGAATCGATAGGTATTGGTGGAGTAATGGGTTGGTCACAAGACCAACAAGTTACACCATCAAGACCATATGCTGCTATCTCATATGTTTCTTGGTCGAATGTTATCGGAACATTAAACCAAGTACAATCACAGTTAGGGCAAACAGAAGTAGGTATTCCACTCCAATCACCCTTTACTATCTTCATTGTTTTCTTCTTCCTCAATTAGGTGGTCAAGATATAAACCACCGTGTTCAGTGACAGCAAACGCAAGCATACCAGACATACTAAGTATAAGTAAGCGCACCTCCATCTGTGTTGCTGCTGCTTCCCACAACTCATCAGACTTAAGGAACTTCTCAGTCTCCTCAGTGATTTGATTAGTTGCTTCCATTGATTCGATTAGTTTCTCAGCACCCTTATCGAATGCGTTATCAACTAACTTCTCAATGTCATCATCATCTTTCTTTTTACGTGCCAACGTGCACCTCTCTTAACGATATAGGTATCACCTTGATACCCATACTTCTCCTCATCATCATTCTTTCCCTCGTTGTTGTGCCACCCCACACACCTGACACATCATTCCTGACAGCATAATCTAAACACTCAGTAATAATTTTGCAGTCTTGGCAAAACTTTTTCTGTTCCTTTAGGTTAGCCCCTGTTCCAGGAATGTGAAACCAGTCAGGGTCTGGGTGATTAAAGCACTTAGCATCCCTTGCTTTCTCACCCAGAATAACATCAAGCATTATCCATCTCCCTTTCGTACGCGTACAAAAAGGCAGACGAATAATCTTTGATGCGTTGCAGATAGTAACTTGCCCTATCGAAATCATAGTACAAGTTATGTTCCTCTAACTTTGAAATGAAATCAGTATCATTTTCTAAAGCAGAGAATTCTATCAGCACATCACACGCGAAAGTATTTATTCTTTCTAGTGTTGTTGTTGGTAGTTCCCACTTAGCCATTGCTGTTCACCTCCATCAATGTGTCCATACATATCTTGTATGCTTCAACATTACTTTCAGCAGAGTTTATCTTTGCCATAAAGGCATCAACATCTCCATCTAACAGGGTTAGTTCACGAATGACTTGTCCCATTGCTATTCGTGGGTCAATGTTTTCGTCTATCATTTTTTGTACCACCTTTTCTTTGTTGTGTTTATTATCTCTGGTTGTGCACCAGCGACATCTTCCATTAATTGTTTTAGAAAACTATGGTCTCTAAGAATTATACTCTCTACCTTGTCGTATAAATCTTGAGCCTGTTGTTCATCTAACCCAATAGGTTTTGGTTTCGGTCCTGCCATAGTTCTCCTCCCTTGTTTCTATTAGAAACTATCATCGTATGCTAGGTCGTATGGATGTCGTTGACCCATCTTGTATGTGGGTCTGTAACACATACAACTTTCTTCGAAGTCCTGACATTCTATACAAGTCCAACAAGTCTGACAATATCCGTGAAAGAAATCTGGTTCACCGAAGAAGTGAGCACAATAACTGCACGCCATACCTTCCTCAACGAACTCAGTCATATCATCACCATTGATAACATACTTGCTAGTACCATTAGCAATATCATAAGACGGTATCCAACGACTTGTCGGCATCTTAGGATATGTGTAAAGTGATGGTTTGTACGAACCGTTAGACCACCACAAACCATCATCATCCCAATGACCTAACTTCTCATTGATAATGTAGACGGCTTTCTGTAATCGCCTGTCTGTTGTGAACACAGCAACCTTAGAACCACCAGCCCACTTCTCTAACTTCTTAAACTTCTTCTTACTGTCTAAGATGTTGAGACGCTTAGGCAACAGGTCCTCAGCAAACACACGCGTGTCTGAACGCTTGTCACCTGTTGGTATCTTGACATTACTCAGGATACCGTTGTGTGCAAGGATAGTATCTCTACTACCACCTACACGAAACGGATGACAGTTATCTTTCACTGTCTCTCCGTGCGTTGTGAAGCGAGCGTGAAACATTGCCCACCCATTCATATGTTTCTCACGAACTGTGAGGAACCTATCTATCACATCATCGTGGTTCATACCACGACCAGTGATAATTTCTTTACCAGTGTGAACGGCATAACCGAACCCATCTGGATTGTTGTAACAAGCGCACATCAACTGGTCATCAGTTGGCATTGCGTTTGGTTTTGCTACCATTAATAAACACATACTCTCTCCTTTTCTTGTGTGTTTCTAATAGAAACTAACTCATTGAATCAGTTAGTTTATCTGCGTTGAGACGCAAGTGTAGGTTCTCAAACCTTTGGGCGTGCTCGCCGACATAATCTCGGTACAGACCCCAAGTGTTACCAACACTGGCTTCTTTGATTGTTAACTTGTTAGCAAACTCAATAGTGGACTGCATAAAATCTAACGCAGTCTTAACTCTTGGTATGCGTAGTGAACCCTTGAATATGCGCACCTCAACAGTGTGCTTAGGGTTCAGGTTGATAGCCACATATCTTTCTCGTGGCTGTGCTTTGCGTAACACAATATCACTGGTGGGTTTGACACCATAGAATTGTGCATAGTGACTGTTGCGTCCAGCCAACTCGATACACTCTTTGTTATTTTTGTTGATAAGATATGTCCACTTCCATAAGTGTGACCTGTCAACAAACGAGGTACGCGAAGCGTGAACGTGTAGACCACAGGTGTCAGTATCCCAAGACCTGTAACCTGCTCTGCGTAGTTTCTCTATCATCTCCCAAGGAAACTTCTCCATAGCCCAGTCGTGGGTCATCGGATGGGTGACAATCTCGAAGCCATCATTAAGACTGCCGTCACCTTTTAGATATAGCAGTTCATCAGTTGCGTGCTCACGAATAATATCTACACCACGACTGATGGTTTCGTGAACAGCCTCAACTTCTAACTCGAAACCAAAGAAAGTCTGGCTTGGTTTCTCTATCCTGTAGTGGAATATCGGTGTGGGTTTGAACGAGTAGTCGTTGATACCATAACGATAAGCGTCATCACACTGGTCGTTATCCATATCAGAATACCATTCGCCACAATCACCACAATATTCCCAGTGCCTGTTAGCACAACGAGAACAGAAAGTTTCCTCGCTATCTGTTGAGGAAACACTGTCATCGAAGTGGTGCACATTACCACACATAGGGCACATAAAGTAATCATCTTGACAATTACCACATATATCAGGAAACCAATGTCGGTTATCTTGATAATTGTACCACTCGCTACAACTCTCACAACAATTTAAGCAAGAGGTACAATGCGTTTCACCATCATCAACTGTGATAAGGTCACAACCACTATCGGCTTCGGTTAGACCACAACTATCACAAGTGATTTCTGGTTCCTCTACTTCTGTTTCCACCTTTTCTTTCCTCTCTCGTTTCTAATAGAAACTACATTGTTTCTACTGTTCCAACAGCGACAGCAACAATCATCAGCAACAGGGTTGCTGTGATAATTAGCACTCGCTCCCCACGCTTGGTCAGCGTGTAAGTACCAAGGACAATGCGCTCATTGTCTTTCATACATTATACCTTTCCTCAAGGGATGAAATCAATAGGTCAAATTCTTCATCTGACAGGTTGCGTGCAATCCTCATAGCACCCATAATCAGAGCCGAAGCGTCACCTATTGTCCAGTCCCTACGAGTTCTAACATTCTCTAGGACATTAGCAACTAACATCCCAGCAATATAACGATAGCCGTCATCAGTTATCGTCATTTCCAGCGTCTTGCTTTCCATCATTTTCCTTCCTAGTTTCTGGTCTGGCGTATCCATACCAGTCGTGCCAACTATACATAACTATGAACATCCTCAAGATGTCCTTCAACCTCACAACGAATGGCATCAAAACTTTCAGCAATGAAACGCCACTCACACATCTGGCATTTCATTAGATAGTTTTCATACCAATGTTCGGACTCATCAACACGAGTCCAAACAAGTTGAATATCAACTAACTTATTTCCGTTAGTCATTATCATTCTCGTTTCTAATAGAAACAAGATTGTTCAACCAGAAACTAAGATACTTTTCTGGGTCATAAGATTGCACAGCACGACCACACTTTGGTTTGGTCGCGTGCGCCTCATTCCTCAACGCCTTACTCCGATTTGAAGCAAAGGCAATCGAGCGAGTACGAATAACTTTACTCGTTGGAATAGCCATAGTCCCACCTCTCACTTGATAATACTATTATACCACAGGTCAAGCCCAAAAACAATAGCCCCAAAAACAACAACCACAACAACGAACAACGACAGGAATAAAAATCAGCAACAACGCACAACAACAGGAAAAAATAACCACATAAGTCCGATTTTGTTTCTAATAGAAACAGACATAAAAAAATACCCCCGATTTTGTCGGGGGTATTTTCTAGTGTTTATTGTGCTTGGTTTTTCAGTTGCAATTCAATCGTTGCTCGTAATTCTTGCAATTCAGCAGTTGTGAATTGTGGTTCAAGAATCGCATTCTTGATTGATTCTAAGTCTAGTTTTCTAGCCTTAGGTGCCTTAGAAACTGCGAGTAAGTTTTTCCAGTCCTCGATAGTTTCTACTGTTTCCAGTTGTCCTTTTCCTAAATTGTTTTTTGACAATTCATTCAAGGTTTTCACGGCTAGTTTTTCGCTAGTTTTGGTGATTCCTACTCGTGAGAGTGTGGCACCTATCCAGTCGAATCTGCTAATCGTAGTTTTGGAAACCCCAGAATCTTGAGTAAGTTTTCCATTAGTGGTGATATTTTGAGCGATGCCCTGATTCACCATTAATGAAACAACTGGAAGATTCGCAGTAACACTTTTCTGAACTTTTCTAAAACCTAAATTAAGTTCCTTAATCTGAGTCTTAAGTTCAGTTTTTTGAGCATTTAGTTTTTGTTCATTTTCTTGAACAGTTTTCAATGCGTTCACGATTTTCTCGTGAGTTAGTGTTTCTGATTTTGTATTCATTTATTTTCACCTTTCAAGTGAATTAATGAATGACCAGTTTGGTCATTCTTAGAAACTGTTTCTAATAGAAACAATTCCTAAGAATGGCACAATAAACGCTATTGAGTTTTCAAGTTACAATTCCACAATACCAGACGCCCATTACCCCATTCAATAGGGGGGTATTCCTGCCCTAATGCCCCCACTAAATCAATCAATCAAAGCGCGTAATTCTCTAAACAGTTTCTAATAGAAACAAAAACTAAAACTAATTCTGTTTCTAATTCCATTCCAGTTTCTAATAGAAACAATAAACCCTAATGAAACTAATTAATGAATAAACTAATGCGCCGATATTAATAAGAGGATAGACAACAGTTACTACTTAGTTAGTTGTAGTTGTTTGATTAATTAATACCTAATGCCTAGTCCTAGTAGGTAAATAAACAGACCCCAGAGTGTTAAATACAATAAATACCACTGCCCTGTTCCTCTGTTCTGTAACTTTTGGTGGTTGTTTGGACCCTGTCTGACCTGGGACAATAGACTTTTTTGGGTTTTATGTGTTACCTTTTTGCTTGGTAACAGGTTAGATATAGTGTAAGGGTTTTTATTATATTGCTTTCGCCCTGACGCCTGTGGCGAAAGGGGTAGTGTTTAATGGAAATCGCTTGTTGCGATTTCCTTATATTATATTATATTGGTGGTTTTGTTTATGTCGGCTAAGGCTGGGGATGCGCACCATACTAGGGAACTGAGTGCCCAAAGGAAGGATGATTTCCTTAAGGCTTTGGGGTCTGGTATGACGGTGGCTGATGCTTCTAGGGTGGCTGGGGTTAAGCCTGACACGGTGAAGTATTGGACTAAGACTGATAAAAAATTTCGCGAACTTTTGGATGATGCTCGTATCTCTAGGGATGAGGTTAGGGCTGGGCAGAAGTCTTCTGAGAAGTTTGGTATAACGTTTAAAGAGTTTTCTGAGCAGTATTTGGATATGAAGGTTTTTCCCCACCAAGAAAATTTTATTAGTCTTCTGGAAAAGGGTGAGCCTGCTTGGTTGCATCCTTCTATGGTGTATGAACCTGCGTCTCGTAATAGGGTTTTGATTAATATTCCCCCTGAGCACGCCAAGTCCACCACTGTGACTATCAACTACTCAACTTATAGGATTGCGCTTAATCCTAACGTTCGTATTATTATTGTGTCTAAGACTTTGTATAAAGCACGCGAATTTGTGTACGCTATCAAACAGCGTTTGTCTCATCCTCGTTGGCAGAAACTGCAGGCAATGTATGGTCCTGAGGGTGGCTGGCAGGAAGATGCTGATACTTGGCGCACTGACACAGTGTACCTTGGTGCTGAGGCTAGGGATTCTTCTGAGAAGGACCCAACGATTCAAGCCCTTGGTATGGGTGGACAAATTTACGGTGCACGCGCCGATTTAATTATTCTTGATGATTGTATTACTGGTGCCAACGCGCACGAGCACGAAAAACAAATCAAATGGTTGCAACAAGAAGTTATTACTCGTCTTGGTAAAAACGGTAAACTACTTATTGTAGGAACACGTATTGCATCAAACGATTTGTATCGAGAACTTCGCAATCCAGAACATTGGTCTGGGGGCAAAACCCCTTTCACCTATTTGGCTATGCCAGCAGTTTTGGAAATTGCGGACAAATGTGACGACTGGGTGACGCTCTGGTCCAGAAGTGACCGTCCTTGGGACGGTGACGAAGACACCACACCTGATTCTGATGGACTCTATCCAAAGTGGGATGGTCTTGCACTTCACCAACGCCGCTCAGAAGTCACGCCTACTACTTGGGCTATGGTATACCAACAACAAGATGTTGAAGAAGATTCCATATTCCCACCTCTTTGTGTTCAAAGTTCTATAAATGGTATGCGTAAAGTTGGGCCTATACGTTTAGGTTCCCCTGGGCATCCTGATGATGGAACGTTTCGTATTGTTATGGGCATTGACCCTGCAATGTCTGGTGCAACAGCAGCAACCGTTGTTGCTGTGGATGTTGAAACAAAACAACGATACGTTCTTGATGCAATGAATATGACCGAACCAACACCAGAAAAAATTAGGCGACTAATTGAAGACTGGGTTTTAAAATATCAACCAAACGTTGTAGTTGTGGAGAAGAATGCGTTTCAGTTATTCCTTACGAAAGACGAAGCGATACGTGATTTTCTTGCTTCTCGTGGAATCGTATTTCGTGAGCACTTCACTGGTAACAACAAATGGGACGTCAATTTTGGCATTGCATCGATGGCTCCGTTGTTTGGAACAACTAACGAAGAAAAGTTCGTTAGGAACTCCAACCTCATAAATTTACCTTCCACTACCAATAGTGAAGGTGTTAAGGCTTTAATTAACCAACTCATTGTCTGGAAACCAGATATGAGAAAAGGGCAACCATTTGATATGGTTATGGCTTTATGGTTCTGCGAGATTGTTATCAGAGAATGGGTTGAACGTTCAGGTTCCACCACAAACTATATGACCTCACGTTGGGCTAGTAGAAAACAATTAGCAAACAGATTCATTGTTGACCTTGATGAAGCGTTTGCTGAACAACAATCAGAAATGTTTTACCACTAAGGAGCAATAATGCCAAAAGACAACAAAAAGAAATCAATGGGTACCTCAAGAGCATATGCTCGTAAAGGTGGTGCTGCCGATGTACAAAAAGCATCTGCTGCTCAAACTAAAAAATTTAAAGCAATGAGCCCTGCACAAAAGAAATCATACATTGCCAAGCAAGCAAAAACTCTTGGTAAAACAACAGCACAAGTTGCTTCAATGGTTGGTGGCGCAGGATTAGCACGCAAAGGCGGAGTTGCTGCTGCTCGTAAACTTGTGCCTGCAAGAAAAATGAAACTTGACCAAACCCTCAATAAAATGGGTAAGGCTTTAAGTACTTCTAAACCACCTGCCAGAACAACTCGTGCAAGTCAACCAACATCACAATTAGAAAGAAACATTGGCAGAACTTCAGCCTTAAGAAGAAAGTTTCCAGAGAAGTATAATCCATCAAAAAAAAAGTAATGAGAAATACTTCAACAATTAAAGAAAGTCTTGCTAGGGCTGAACAAGGTAAAAGTAAATACGGTCCTAATAAAGATGTCCTTAATCTTGAATACAAAAGAAATCAAAAAAGATTTAGAGGTAAGTAGTGTCAATTAACATAACAAAAATTGCTGCCAAGGTTGAGGCATTAAAACGCCGTAACCAAAGCCGTGATGCACGAATGGCTGACGTTCTCGAAGTACGCAGGGGCAACCTTGTTAGCGTGTTTCCAGAAATGTTCCCTGAAGGTGCAACCAAGGCTATGATTGCAAACTTCGTAGACGTAGCAGCAAGAGACGTTTCCGAAGTACTAGCACCACTACCTTCATTTAACTGCTCAGCAACCATTAACTCAGACCGTGCTAAAAAGTTTGCTGACACAAAAACACTAATTGCAAACAACTATGTACAAGTATCACGTTTACAAACACAAATGTACCAAGGTGCAGACTGGTACGGAACCTACGGTTTCCTACCAATAGTTGTTGAAGCAGACACAGAACTAAACCTACCACGCATACGTGTAGAAAACCCTCTTGGTTCATACCCAGAGTTTGACAGATACAACCGTGTCGTATCATTCACTAAAAGATACATTAAAACAATTGCTGAACTTATTGTAGAATTCCCAGAATTTGAAAGAGAAATCCTCAACGGATACAAAATAGAAGAAGTTGACCTCTATTCTGAAATAGAAATGGTCCGTTACGAAGATAAAGATATTATTCTTCTATATCTTCCTACCAGAGGTAACCTAGTTTTAACCAGCACACCTAACCCAATGGGTCAAGTGATGGTACGTGTAGCAATGCGCCCAGGAATTGACAACGAACCACGCGGACAATTCGATGATGTACTATGGGTACAAATTGCACGCGCACGTTTCGCACAACTTGCAATGGACGCTGCAGAAAAATCCATCAACGCACCACTTGCTGTACCAAATGATGTCCAAGAGTTCGCTTTTGGACCTGATGCAATACTTAGAACTGCTCAGCCGCAGAACATTCGCCGTGTAGGCTTAGAGGTTCCACCTGCTGCGTTCACTGAAGCAGCATTATTGCAACAAGAAATGCGAATGGGTGCACGTTACCCTGAAGGACGTTCAGGAAACATTGACGCATCCATCATTACAGGTCAAGGTGTACAAGCATTACTTGGTGCATTTGATACCCAAGTAAAAACAGGTCAACAAATCCTGTCAGACACCTTTGAAGACATAATTGAACTATGTTTCAAAATGGATGAGAAACTTTTCTCAGGTTCTAAAAAAATTAATGCCGTATCAAACGGTGCAAAATACGAATTAGAATACGACCCACGTAAAGACATACGTGGAGATTATGCAATACAAGTACGTTACGGTTTAATGTCAGGACTTGACCCAAGCCGTGCATTAATATTCTCACTACAAGCACTAGGTGCAGATTTAGTATCACGCGACTTTGTTATGCGTGAACTACCTTGGTCAATGAACGTAACAGGTGAACAACAATCAATTGATGTTCAACGTATGCGCGATAACTTAAACAGTTCAATGGCTTCACTAGCGCAAGCAATACCACAAATGGTAGCACAAGGACAAGACCCTTCAGATATTGCAATGAAAATGGCAGAAGTAATTAAGGAACGCCAAAAAGGTACACAAATAGAGGAAGCAGTACAAAAAGTATTCGCTCCTACACCTGAACCAGTTCCAACTCCTGCCCCACAAGTTGCCTCTGGGGTTCCTCCAATGGTGCCAGTTGAGCAAGCCGTCCCTCCTGCTCCTGCTGCAACCGCCCCAGAGGCCCCTCAACAAGGACAACCACCAGTAGGATTACAAGAACTACTTTCACAATTAGGACAATAAATGGCTAAAGAAGTTGTATCAGGTGTTGGTAGTCAATCTAAACGAACAGACCAGAATCCTTCAAAGCAAGCAATGCGCTATTATGCTGGTGGAAAATATGGTGAAGGTCAAGCAACATTAGACCAACAAAGAGGCGCACCTATGGCAGGTAAAGCAGCAAAAACTGTTAAACCTAAAGTGTCAGCAAAACTTACACCTATGCCAGAAATGACATCAATACTATCACCAACTGAAAGACCAAACGAAGCACCAGAAGTTGGAATGCCATTTGGTGCAGGACCTGGCCCTGCTGAAGTTGGATTAAACGTTGCATCAGGTCAACCTGAAAGCCCACGTAAACAAGACTTACAAAGATTAACAAACTATTTACCAATCATTGAAACTGCCGCAAACCAAGAAGGCGCACCAGCAACACTTAGCACATTTGTAAAATACTTACGGAGTTTGTAATGTCCGACCAAGTATCACAATGGGCAGTAAACTTTTCAAACTACCTTGACGCTTTCGGTTTTGATAACGCAGGTCTTGCTTGGGGACTAGCACACATAGATGAACTAAGTGTAGATGACCATCAAAACATTATAGATATTTTAACAAAGGAATCAACTGAATGAGTTTAGTTTCAGACTGGGCTAATTGGGTTGACCAAAATGTTGTTGAAAAAGGAAAAGCCCTAGTTGGTGAAACCCTTGAATACATTGCACCAGAAAACACACGTAGACGTGCAGCCCTTGAAAAAATGGGTGAGATACAACAAAAAGTTGGCGCAGGAATATCAACAGGTTTACTGTTAACTGACAAAGACAACCCAGAATTTAAAGACGGATTCC
>Ga0315909_10001748_pt1 | contig 28783 bp, 28 predicted proteins | sample LakEriMetagenome_11_FD_203527 | JGI IMG/M metagenome (GOLD analysis project Ga0315909, IMG submission 203527) | Freshwater fungal communities from buoy surface, Lake Erie, Ohio, United States - Buoy 2 MA125 | ecosystem: Environmental > Aquatic > Freshwater > Lake | place: USA: Lake Erie, Ohio... | reverse complement strand
TTTCAAGAGTTCGTAGATCGGTTCGGTGAAGATCGGGTGGGCTTGCTAACCGGTGATACCAATATAAATTCCGAAGCCGACATCTTGGTTATGACCACCGAAGTTCTGCGCAACATGCTCTATGCCGGCTCTTCGACGCTCACCAATTTAGGTTCGGTTGTTATGGATGAGGTTCATTATCTGGCGGATAAGTTCCGTGGTGCGGTTTGGGAAGAAGTTTTGATCCATCTGATGGAGTCAGTTCAAGTTATCTCGCTATCTGCAACGGTTTCTAACGCTGAAGAGTTCGGTGAATGGCTCGGTGAAGTACGTGGTGAAACCCATGTCATCTTGAGTGAACATCGTCCCATCCCGCTATACCAACATATTCTGATCAACTCATATCTGATCGACTTGTTCTCAAGCCCTGGCAAAGTGAACCCCGAAATCCTTGCTGCTGAGCGCGAAGCGATGCGCAAGGTACAGATTCCGCGCCACCGCCGTGAGCAATGGGGAGCATCAGAATCGAGACTCTCTCGACCAGAAATTATTGAGAAACTTCAACGCGAAAACTTGCTTCCTGCAATCACTTTTATCTTCTCTCGTATGGGATGCGATGCAGCAGTAAAGCAGTGTCTTGCGGCTGGGATTAAGTTAACCAATACTGAAGAACGTGCCGAAATTCTAAAGACTGCTGAGCGCTACACCGCTAATTTGCCAGAGGAAGACCTTGAGGTACTTGGCTATCGTGAATGGATTACCGCTCTTGAACGTGGCATAGCCGCACATCACGCCGGTTTACTGCCCTCATTTAAAAACGCAATCGAAGATCTCTTTCAACGCGGCTTAGTCAAAGCAGTATTTGCCACCGAAACTCTTGCTCTCGGTATCAATATGCCGGCGCGAACCGTAGTACTCGAAAAGTTGAGTAAGTGGAATGGTGAAGCGCACGTTCCGATTACACCGGGGGAGTACACCCAGTTAACCGGACGTGCAGGTAGACGCGGTATCGATATTGAAGGAAATGCTGTTGTGCAATGGTCGCCAACGGTGGATTCGGCGATGGCGGCAAGCTTGGCTTCAACTAGAACTTATCCACTGCGTTCTTCATTTACTCCGACCTACAACATGGCTATAAATCTAATCGCACGTTTTGGTCGAGAGCGAGCCCACGGAAGTTTGGAATCTTCGTTTGCGCAATTCCAAGCAGACCGCGCTGTTGTTGGCTTGGTAAAACAGATCAAGAAAAATGAGAGCGCGCGACTTGAGTTAATGGCCAGCGCCGAATGTCACCTAGGAGACTTTGGAAGTTATGCCAGATTACGGAGTGAAATAAAAGAGTTAGAGAAGTTACTTTCCAAACGTGATGGCCGGAAAACTTTTGATAATCGCCAGCGTCAGCATATGGAGAATGAGATTGATGGCCTGCGCCGCAGTACTCGTTCCCATCCCTGCCATTCATGTAACGATCGCGAAACGCACGCCCGTTTTGCAGAACGTGCAGAGCGCTTACATCGCGAATCCGAAGGATTACGCGGAAGAGTTGAGAACCGCACCCACGTCATCGCTAAGACCTTTGATCGCATCTGTGATGTATTGACCCATCTTGGATATATCGAGGGGGAGAAGCCGCTTCCACAAGGCAAGATTCTCGCCAAGATTTACGCAGAATCAGATCTACTTCTAACCGAAACAATTCGTAATGGGATTCTCGATGAGTTGTCTGCGCCGGAACTTCTATCGGTTGTCTCATGCATGATCTTTCAATCAAGATCACGAGATGAGTACGCACCAAAGATGCCTCATCAGAACGTTTCTAACGCACTCGTTGAGATCACCAAACTATGGGCCAAACTTGAAGATATCGAGAACGAGTTTGATGTTAAGACCCAGAAAGAACCAGACTTCGGTTTTGCCTATATCTCTTATCGTTGGGCGCAGGGTAATTCTCTTACTAACGTCCTTAAGGGCTCGGATATGTCGGTCGGCGATTTTGTTCGCTCTGCTAAACAGTTAATGGATCTATTAATGCAGATCGCTGGCGCCAGCGAAAAGTTGCGTCCAGTTTGTCGTGAAGCGATCAAACGTTTAGATCGTGGCGTTGTTTCATATATGGTGGATGACCTATGACCTTAATGCTCCTTGATAGCGCTTCACTTTGGTACCGCGCTTACTACGGAATGCCCGATACCTTGTTGGCACCCGATGGAACACCGGTAAATGCGATACGCGGCTACCTCGATATGACAGCACGCCTAATTGGCATGTACTCACCGAATCGAATCGTTGCTTGTATCGAGGGAGATTGGCGCCCTTCATGGCGAGTAGATATTTTCCCTGATTACAAAGCGAACCGCCTGGAAGAAGATGGTGAAGGCGAAGAAGAGCCAGATTTATTAACACCACAGATTCCAATCTTGCTCGACCTGCTCGATGAGTTCGGAATTCCGATGGTCGGTGTAGATGACTATGAAGCCGATGATGTTATGGCGACATTTGCAGTTAAAGAACCTGGGCCAACCCGAATTGTTACTGGAGATCGAGATCTCTTCCAGTTAGTCGATGATAAACGCGATGTAAAAGTTGTTTACTTAGCTAAGGGTTTGTCCCAGCACGATCTAGTTGATAAAGCATGGATTGCGCGTAAGTATGCGATTCCCGGTGATCGCTACGCCTTATTTGCAATGTTTAGAGGCGATCCTTCAGATGGACTGCCTGGCGTTAAGGGGATTGGCGAAAAAGGCGCAGCGCTGATTGCAAACAACTTTGCTGACGTCGATGAAGCCCAGCAAGGAGCTCGCGATGCTCACCCATCGCTAAAGCCAGCCCTTGCCAAGAAGATAATTGAAGGCGCAGATTATTTAAAGATCGCACCTACTTTGGTCAACTGCGCAAGAGATGTTGCCTTGCCAAAGTTGGATATCTCGATTCCTACCAAGCCAACCGATCTTTCAAAGATTTATGAAATCAAGGAACGCTACGGACTTGGCGCAAGCGTTGATCGGTTGATCACTGCACTCAAATGGTAATCCTGCTAATTTCCGCGCTACTCGTAAGTGCGGCATTTGAGCCGATAGGGCTTTGGTATTTCGCGCTCATTGGTTACGCGCTTTTCTTTAGAGGGCTGTCGAAGAGTAGAAGACCAGTCCTAGCCTCATTTATCTTCGGAGCAATTCTTAACGGCATAGTTCTGCATTGGAGTAGTAAGTACGTCGGCGCACTACCTTGGCTCTTGCTCACTTTGCTGCAAGCCGCTTTCTATCTTCCAGTTGGATGGATCTACCGTAAAACAAATTCGCTGCGTTGGGTTCTCTTTACCTTTTTGATCTGTGAAGAGTTTCGGGCGCGTTTTCCATTTGGTGGCTTTGCCTGGACCAGAATCGCCTTCAGCCAAGTCGAATCACCGCTTCTTCCACTGGTTTCAATTGGGGGAGTACTGCTACTTAGCTTTGCGACCTTACTTTCTGCGCTGGCCTTAACCCGCCTTAAAGTTCGGGCGCTCGTTCTAATCGTAATGAGCTTTCTAATCGTTACCTTCCTGCCCAACAATCCATCTTCGACTGAAGATGTTTCGTTGATAGCGATTCAGGGTAATACGCCCTCAGTTGGGCTTGAATTCAATTCGAGGGCGAAAGCCGTCTTCTACCTACATCGCGACACAACGCGCAAACTTGTGACGCAAAAATACGATGCAGTTGTTTGGCCAGAAAATGCCATCGACATTGATCCGCGAAACTATCCTGAAGTTCTAGCAGACATCAAAACGTTGATTCAAGAGATAGATACCCCACTGATTGCAGGAGTAGTTCTTAACGAGCAAGGTTCGCCAGCGAATGCTTCTGTCATGTATGACACCTTGGGAGCTGTCGAATCGACATACATTAAGCGCTACTTAACCCCTTTTGGTGAGTACATGCCGTTGCGGACAATAGCTGAATTTGTTTCACCATATGCAAAATCGGTTAACGATTTTAAACCCGGACAGAGATTTGTATCGCATGAAATTGGTGGATATAAAGTCGCACCAATTATTTGCTATGAAATCATCAATGATGGCTTGGTTCGCGAGAGCGCGAATAGTTCCGGTGCAATTATTGTTCAAACAAATAGCGCGACCTTTGCAAATACTGCCGAAAGCGCCCAGCAATTAGCGATAACTAGAATCCGTGCGGTCGAGCATTCTCGCGAGATTCTCAGCGTTTCTACCATTGGTATCTCGGCGTTTATCGATAATAATGGTCAAGTGAAATCACAGACGCCTGAAAACATCTCAACTTCTATCTCTGGAGATCTAAAGATTTCCAACTATCAGACGTTGGCTGATCGTCTAGGGGGAGTGGCTCCCCTTCTGGTGCTCTTTACCTCGCTTATCTTGGCGATCGGAATCCGCAAGAAAGTTTTGCGATGAATGTTAAGATTGCACTTCTGATTCCGACCTACAACGAGGCTGTTTCAATAGTTGAACTTCTGGATCAGCTCGCTGATTTTCGCGTAAATAAAGCGAGTAATTTTGATGTCATTGTTATCGATGATAATTCGCCAGATGGCACTGCAAATATTGTCGATAATTTGAATTTACCTTGGGTATCGATACTTCACAGGCCAGGTAAAGGCGGATTAGGTGCTGCTTATCGCGCCGGATTTGTACAAGTTCTCGCTGATTCGAGCTACACCCACGTCATAACAATGGATGCCGATGGATCACACCGAGTTGTCGATTTAGAGAAGATGATTGGTGCAATAACTCCTGGAAAATTGATTGTTCTTGGCACTAGATGGATACCTGGCGGATCGGTTGTTAATTGGCCAAAGCGGCGTCAATATCTGTCGCGAGCAGGCACTGCATATGCCAAATTGGCCCTTGGAATCCCGTTAAATGACTTAACTGGTGGTTTCCGGGTTTACAGCGTTGATCTACTCAAAGCTTTAAAACTTAGCGATATGCAGGCAACTGGTTATTGCTACCAAATCGAAATGGCACTTGCCGCGCATCTTGCTGGTGCAAAAGAAATCGAAGTTCCAATTACCTTTGTAGAGCGGATCAATGGCGTTTCTAAGATGTCACAGGCGATAGTTATTGAGGCGTTGCTGCAGACCACCCGCTGGGGCATCTCACGCATACTCAGACCTAACGCCGATAAGTTACATTATGTTAAGTAAAGGTAAATTAGCGCTACCCCACAAGGCTTAGGCGTTAATTAGGCGTAAGACTCGATCGGTGCACATGAGCAGACCAAATTTCGATCACCGTAAGCGCCATCGATACGGCCAACGCTCGGCCAATACTTACCGGCAGTTCCGATCAATTCACCGCTTATAAGGCCGCTAGCAGGCGCTGGAAAGGCTCCCATTTCGCGTGAATAACGTCGATCCCATTGGCTATCTACGACTGCGCCAGCTGTATGAGGTGCATGGCGTAGTGCTGAGTCTTCAACGGCTATAGCCCCGACAGTTATCTCAGAAATCTCGCGGTGGATTTCAACCATGGCGTTTATAAAGCGATCCATCTCGCGGACATCTTCAGATTCAGTTGGTTCGATCATCAAAGTACCAGGAACTGGGAAGCTCATCGTTGGGGCGTGGAAACCAAAATCCATCAAACGCTTTGCTATGTCATCAACGGTCACACCACTGACCTTGGTGATTTCACGCAGATCCAAGATGCATTCGTGAGCGATTAGCCCGCCTTCACCTGTATACAAAATTGGATAGTACGGCGCTAACTTCTTCGCCATGTAATTAGCGGACAAGATCGCAACTTGAGTTGCATGGGTTAATCCTGCTCCCCCCATCATTCGGATGTAACTCCAAGAGATCGGCAAGATACTTGCTGAGCCAAATGGCGCAGCCGAAATTGGACCTGGGCCTGTTACGGGACCTGCAGTCTCATCGAGTGGATGATTAGGTAAGAAAGGTGCCAAGTGAGCGCGGGCGATTACTGGACCTACACCTGGTCCCCCACCACCATGTGGGATACAGAATGTTTTATGGAGATTTAAGTGCGAAACATCTGCGCCAAATTTTCCTGGTTGAGCAAGACCAACAAGTGCATTTAAATTCGCGCCATCAACGTAAACCTGCCCACCTGCTGTATGTACCAACTCGCAGATTTCACCGATCGCAGACTCGAATACGCCATGCGTAGATGGATAAGTAACCATTAAGGCAGCGAGATTGGCGCCGTGTTCTACGATTTTTTCCTTGATATCTGCAACCGAAACGTTTCCGAGTTCATCGCATGAGACAACGACAACCTGCATTCCAGCCATTACAGCACTTGCGGCATTGGTGCCGTGAGCGCTCGATGGAATCAAGCAGATAGTGCGATGGTTATCGCCACGCGAATCATGGTAATTGCGGATCGCGAGCAACCCAGCGAACTCCCCTTGGCTTCCCGCGTTCGGTTGTAAAGAAACTGCGTCATACCCCGTGATTGCAACCAACCAATCAGAGAGCTCTTTAATCATTCGGCGAGATCCTGCGCTCTGGTTAGCCGGTGAGAATGGGTGCAGCGCTGAGAATTCAGGCCAAGTAACCGCTTCCATTTCAGTTGCCGCATTTAACTTCATGGTGCAAGAACCAAGCGGAATCATCGTGCGATCAAGCGCAAGGTCGCGATCAGAGAGCATGCGCAGGTAACGCATCATCGAAGTTTCGGAGTGATAGGTATTAAAGACAGGATGTGCCAGGTAAGAACTTTCTCTGTCCGCGAACTTTGGAAGACCACTCCCCTGCACTGCCAGATCTATTGAGATACCAAAGATCTTTGCTAGTTGGTTTAAGAGATCGACTGTGGTTGTTTCATCGAAAGAGATGCCAACCTGGGTTTGCGAAATCTTACGCAAGTTGATCTTTAACTCTTCGGCGCTTTTTATCAACTTGTCGGCTGGATCAACGTTGATTGTTAACGTGTCAAAGTAGCTTTCATTTGCGATATTGAAGCCCTTTGAAGTAAGTGCACTTGCAAAGATATGTGTCAGGCTGTGGACGCGGTTAGCGATCTTCTTAAGACCGGCCGGACCATGCCACATAGCGTAGAAGGCGCTCATATTCGCAAGAAGAACTTGAGCGGTACAAATATTGCTCGTGGCTTTATCGCGCCGGATATGTTGTTCGCGAGTCTGCAGCGCCAAACGAAATGCGGGATTGCCATGAACATCAACGCTCTGACCGATTAGGCGACCAGGAAGAGAACGTTCTAAACCAGCACGTACTGACATGAAACCAGCATGTGGTCCGCCAAATCCCATCGGCACTCCGAAGCGTTGTGCGCTACCAACAGCGACATCTGCGCCCCACTCCCCCGGCGCCTTCAACAAGGTAAGTGCCAAAAGATCTGTCGCTGCAATTAAGTAAGCGTCTTTACTATGAATTACTTCCGCTAAATCTGAATAATCTTTAATCTCGCCGAAAGTATTTGGATATTGCACGAGAACACCGAAGTATTCGAGACTAGAAATATCAGCGCTGCTCTTGATATCTACTTCAACCACTTTGATACCCAGTGGCTTAGCGCGAGTAACAACTACGGCTTTACTTTGCGGGTGAAGCGCTGAATCGATTACAAATACTGCATCATCCGAACCCTTGAAATTGCGTCGCGCAAGGGTCATTGCCTCAGCCGCTGCTGTACCTTCATCAAGCATCGATGCGTTAGCAATAGTTAAGCCGGTGAGATCGCAGACCACGGTTTGAAAAGCAAAGAGCGCTTCTAGGCGTCCTTGCGAAATTTCTGGTTGGTACGGTGTATATGCGGTGTACCAGGAAGGATTCTCTAAAACGTTTCGCTTAATAACCGCAGGAGTAACCGTTCCGTAATAGCCGGTGCCGATAAGTGAAGTGAAGACTTGATTCTCTGCAGCCATCTCGCGAAGTAATTTGATCGCTTCTACTTCAGTGACCGCACTAGGCAGATGCTTTTCCAGCGGTTCTTTCATCGCAATTGCAGATGGCACTACCGCCGAAATAAATGAATCGAGAGATTTGAAACCAAGCTGCTCAAGCATCGCAACTTCATTTGCGTGAGTTGGACCTATGTGGCGATCAACAAATGCGCCATGTTCTAAAGTCAAAGCAACTCCCCCGATTAAGTTTCCAACTATCTAGCTGGGAACATATTGGGGAAGAATATGTCCTTTAGGCGCCTTTCGCCTTTCGACGTAATGAAAGCTCGTCGTTACTTTCACCACCGGTTGTAACTATCTCGCCATTGAATTCGCCTTGCAGCGTTGCCAATGAACCCTCAACCTCATGCCAAACCTTACCCACTGCGATGCCGAAAACGCCTTGACCGCCTTGCAGTAAGTCGATGATTTCATCAGGGCTCGCGCATTCGTAGATTGATGCGCCATCGCTCATCAAGGTAATGCTCTCTAGCTCTGTAACTCCACGACTGCGTAAGTGATTTACAGCAGTTCGAATATTTTGTAGAGATACACCTGCATCCAATAAACGCTTAACGATCTTTAATACAAGAATGTCGCGGAAACCATAGAGACGAGCTGTTCCAGAACCGCTTGCAGTACGAACGCTTGGTTCAAGCAAACCGGTACGTGCCCAATAATCTAATTGGCGATAAGAAATTCCAGCGGCTGAACATGCTGTTGCACCGCGGTATCCGATTTCATTCTGGCCATCGTGCGTAACTGGGGAGGTCACGTCATTCTCGATTCTGCTCGGGGAAGCTTGGATGGGTATCTCTTCTTGGCTAAGGCTACGAGCGAAGAGAGCTGTAAACAACGACCGACACGAGGCAAACCTCAAGTAGAGGGTGAGACTTCTGGCCCCTACCCTGCAAAGTCCTCCGGATTGATCTGATCGAGGAATTCACGGAAGCGCTCGAGATCGAGATCTGCTGCAGCGCCTTCTTTGGCTCCAGTTATATCTTCCACGCCCTCAACTTCAAGGAGGCGTTCTGGGATATCGATTCCAACCAGATCCAGAAGGTCAGAGTCGGCCAAGATATTGCTCTTGGTGCGAAGTGCGACCGCGATCGCATCCGATGGTCTAGCCGAAACCTTTAGCAACGCAGATTGGCTATCGCGGATCTGAATCTCAGCGTAGAAGATGCCATCCTTTAATTCGGTGATGTGAACTGCGGTCATTGTTAGATCTGCGACCTCCAGAAGGTTGGCTATGAGGTCGTGGGTCAGTGGACGTTGCGCCGCCATACCTTGTTGAGCAAAAGCGATCGCAGTTGCTTCAACAGCTCCAACCCAGATCGGCAAGAAACGTGAACCTTCGATCTCTTTTAATAAAACGATCGGCTGGTTGGAGGGCATCTCAATGCGAACGCCAACGACTTCCATATTTACCAACATCAGATCGCCTTACCTGCCCCGAACAATTACTGGCGCGGGCGATTAAGACCGGCGCGAACTAGCCCGGCATGTAAACGAATTGAGAGCGATGCGATCTGCTTCTGAACTTCTTCAGCGCGCGCCTTTGAGTCCGAAGACTTCTGGCGGTTAATCGGAGTGATCACTTGTTCGATCAAGCCGATCTCGCGATCTGCGGCAGATTTGAATGAACGTAGGTGGCGCGCTTCGATTCCAAATCCAGCCATTTCGGCAACTGCCTTAGCAACGGCTAGTGCATCAGCATCGTAGTGACGACCGCGTAGTGCGATGAAACCATATGACTCAAGTTCTACCAATTGATCATCTATAAGACCGCTCGCCTTCAACAGCTCTTCGCGAGATAGACGTAGGTCAGAAGATGCACCGAATGATTCAGGTGATGCTGCGTTGTCAACGGTTGTAAGAGTTGGACGAGGGGAAGCGACTCCTCCAGCAGGAGCGGGATCTAGTCCACGATCAAGGGCTTCTAAATTCTCTTTAATTACGCGAAGCGGTAGGTACTGATCGCGCTGTAACAGGAGTACGTAGCGGAGGCGATCAAGGTCAGCGGCGGTGAATTTGCGGTAACCCGAAGGCGTTCTCTGGGGTTCGATCAAGCCTTCTGATTCAAGGAAACGGATCTTAGAGATCGTTATATCCGGAAAATCTCCACGGAGCTTCGTTAGGACTTCTCCGATACTCAAATACGCGCGTGCTGGAACGCTCACGTTAATCTCCCCTACTGCTAGTTAAGCGGTTAATAAATTCCTAAAAAACTTTTACTTCTGTTTAACTTCTGTTTAACTTCTTTTTACTTACCTTTATTTGGCGCCACGAAGAGCATATGAAACTTACCGATCTGAATCTCATCACCTGTCGTCAAGGGTGAGTTAATAACCGACTGATTGTTTAGATATGTTCCGTTTAGGCTTCCTTGATCCTTGATGCTAAATGACTTCTCTTCTTTAACAATAACCGCATGCTTTCTTGAGACTGTTACATCGTCTAGGAAAATCGGTGAATCAACTGATCGACCGATTGCCACTTCACCGCTATCGATCAGAAATCTCGCGCCCTTTGAAGGACCGCGATGAATAACGACCATCGCCCGGTCTGCTGGGCCTTCGATGACTGCGGTGATTGCTAAGCGATCAGCATCGCTGGCAGATGAGAGAAGGGCGTTAAGAGCGCTCTCTGGGGAACCATCTACGACCGAGCGAAGTCCGAGGTGGAGGGTGCTGGTGAGTTCGCCGTTGCTATCTGGTTTATTCATATCACTCCCACTTCACTCGGCTTTCCTTGAGGTTCAACTTCAACCTGAGGCTGAACTTAGGGTGAGAAAAGGAAAAAATCAAGCGGAAAAAAGCGGGGGGATTGCCTGATTTCTACGCGGTAATTTGACGGTAATCGTCGGCAGAGAGTAAGCCGGCTGGCGGCGCCGCAACTTCGATTTCGGCTAGCCAACCTGCGCCGTAAGGATCTGAGTTGATCGTCTCTGGCGCGTTATTGAGCGCTTCGTTGATCGCAACGATCTTTCCTGAAACTGGAGCGAAAATTTCTGAGACGCTCTTAGTAGATTCAACTTCACCACAAACTTTATCTGCAACCACAGTTTCGCCAACCTTTGGCAACTGCACATAGACGATGTCACCGAGCGCGCCTTGAGCGTAATCAGTAATTCCCATGCGGAAAGTATTTCCTGTCGCCAAAACCCATTCGTGCTCTTTTGTATATTGCAAGTTATCTGGAATAGATGACACTAGAACTCCTCTTAATTAGCGTTAATTAATGAGCGAAAACTATCGCGATTTGCGAAGAGATGTAACCGCAGAGCCGAGATAAGTAACCCCGGTGAAGAGGTAGAGCGCAATCCCCCAGATCGCAAAGCTCCAACCGAAGATATAGGCAAGGGTTCCATACCAATTTGAATTTAGTGCGAGTAAGAGAAATGGAAATGCATAGAGAAGATTGAAGGTCGCTGCTTTTCCGAGATAGGTAACCTTAAGCGGAGGTAGAGACTTTGCTGTCAGCGCCAAAGTTGCGATTGCGAGGACCAAGTCTCGTACAACTAGAAGAACGATCACCCACAACGGAATTGCATCGCGCAGGTAGAGAACGATGAGAGTTGCAACGATATATAAACGATCAATCGCCGGATCCGCTAATTCACCAAAACGAGATTCTTGGCCCCAAGCACGGGCAATCTTGCCATCGAAGTAATCGGTTGCTCCCCCGATCGCCAGGGTGAGAATCGCCCAACCATCTGCTTCCAGGGCAAGTGCCAGGTAGATAAAGAGTGGAATCCCGAGGGCGCGCAGAAAGGTGAGCGCATTAGGAACGGTGACTAGCGAAAGCCTCTTCATAATCGTCATTAATCGCGCTCTTTTACTCGAATCGCAACCATAACTGGCGTGCCTGGGAAGCCGAACTCTTCGCGCAAGCGGCGCTCGATAAAGCGGCGATAAGAGGGCTCGATCCAACCGCTGGAGAAGATAACGAACTTAGGAGGTGCGATACCTGCCTGGGTTGCATAGTAAATCTTTGGTTGCTTACCGCCACGAACTGGAGGTGGAGTCGCACCGATGAGGGCGCCCAAGAACGAGTTGAGTTTGGCGGTTGGAACGCGACGTTCCCAACTATCAATAGCGGTACGAAGTGCCGGCGCTAAACGATCGCGGTGCCAACCAGTCTTGGCTGCAACATTTACTCGCTGGGCCCATTCGACTTGATCAAGGTGGCGATCGATCTCTTTATCTAACTGATCGCGGCGATCTTCATCGACGAGATCCCACTTATTCATGACGATCACCATCGCTTTGCCGGCCTCTTCGACCATGGTGATAACACGGAGATCTTGTTCAGAGATTGGAAGAGAGGCATCTAGAACAACTACCGCACATTCACAACGTTCCAGAGCGCTCTGGGTGCGAAGCGTTGCGTAGTAGTCAGTTCCGCTGGCTTGGTTGGCGCGTTTACGCAAACCTGCCGTATCGATAAAGCGCCAGATGGATCCCCCGAATTCAATTAACTCATCTACTGGATCGCGAGTTGTTCCGGCGACATCATCAACGATGGAACGGTTTTCGCCAGCTAACGCATTTAATAAACTTGATTTACCAACATTTGGTCGACCAATCAGTGCAATTTTGCGATAACCATCTTGAGTTTGTGCTCCACCAACTTCGGGCATCTCGCGCACGATGTAATCAAGCAGATCTCCGCTGCCACGACCATGAAGTGCAGATACAAATCGAGGTTCACCAAGACCGAGGTTCCAAAGCGCGTGTGCATCAGCCTCATCTACATCGCTATCGACTTTATTAGCGATAAGCACCATAGGTTTCTTAACTTTGCGAAGCTCTTGAACCAGAATGTCATCTTCGTCGAGGGCGCCCACATGTGCATCAACTACGAAGGCAAGTACATCTGCTTCTTGCATAGCAAGTTCTGCAGATGCGCTAACTTGCACCGAAATTCCGTCAGGCTTTGATTCCCAACCGCCAGTATCCATAATAATAAATCGGCGTCCGCCCCATTCGCATTCGTACTGAACACGATCGCGTGTAACACCAGGAGTATCTTCAACAATCGCTTCGCGACGTCCGATAAAACGGTTAATCAAAGTTGATTTACCAACGTTCGGTCGACCTAAAATTGCAACGATTGGCAGACCAAGCAGCGAACGTTCTTTCAATAACTCCCAGACGCGTTCTACCGTCTCTTCTAAATCAAGTTCTGTAGAGTCAATTAAAACCGCATCAGATGCTTTAGCTAGCGGTGAAACTGCGCGATTCGAGTCGATTTCATCGCGCTGGTTTAAGGATTCTGAGACGCTGGCAACCGGTGCCGCTATTTCGCTAGAACGCCTTGCAGCACGAGCGGCGATATCTGCTTGTAGATAAATCTTTAACGGAGCTTCTGGTGCTACAACGGTTCCGATATCGCGACCTTCAACGACGATCCCGCGTTCTGCGTTGTTTATCAATCGTCGTTGCAAAGTTAAAAGTGCGGCGCGAATTTCGGGAAGAGCGCTAATTGCGCTAACGCTTTCTGTAACTCTTTCACTTCGAATGTCCGTTGAGACATCTACATCACCAACAAAAACTTTGGGATCTTTCGGATCTGCGATGAAGTGAATTGTGTTATCGCCAAGCGCAGCGAGAATATCTCCCGCAGAGCTGATCTTTTCTCTAAGCGCCAACCATGCGACCGCACGGTACAAAGCGCCAGTATCTAAATAATTCCAACCTGCTCGTTGTGCAACAAGTTTTGATGTGCTGGACTTTCCCGCACCGCTTGGTCCATCGATGGCTACAACGATCATTTCTACTTACATCCCATCATTGCCCTGCGCGGTGTACTGCACGAAAATTAATAGTGATAGTTACTAACTACTAGTCTATCTTGGAGCGTGAACGTTCCATCCCGACTCTTCGAGATGTTTCTGCAAGATGGCAGCATCACTAGCCGATAGAGCAAGAGTTATTAAACCCGTGAACTGACCAGGTGAGTGTTCGATTGTTAAATCTTCAACGTTGACTGCAGCTTTTGCGCACTCATCAAATAGCGAAGCGAGTTGTCCTGGCTTATCTTCAATAACCACCGGCAACTGCGTGTATTCACGAGCCTTTCCGCCATGTTTGCCAGGGATCTTTGAGCGACCCTCATTGCCCGCGGCGATAACTGAACCAACCTTGGATGGATCATCTAAAGAGTTAATCAGTGAACCAAGATCGTTTTGTAGATTTATCAATAGCGGCAAAATCTCTTGCGCATTGCTGGTGATGATTTCTTGCCATAGACCCGGATCCGATGCGGCGATCCGCGTTGTATCGCGAAGACCGGCCCCTGCAAGATCTAAATCTTCGCTCTTGGCTTTTCTAAGTTGCGTGGCCAAAAGTGAGGAGACGATCTGCGGCAGATGGGAAACCAAGGCAACTGCCGAATCATGGTGGGAGGCAGACATCGATACTGGCGTAGCTCCTAAAGAGTTGATCAACCAGAGACCGGCCTCCAGGACATCTGACTCCACCTGGGCTCCATCTGCAAAAGTTGGGCAGTAGATCCAGGTACGTCCTTCGAATAAATCTGCGCGAGCACTGGCCGCTCCCCCAACTTCACGGCCCGCCATTGGGTGCGTGGCTAGAAAACGCGAAGCACCGCCCTGAATTCTTGATACTTCAACTTGAGGTTTAGTCTTTACGCTGGCGATATCTATAAATTTAGATCCTGGGTTGAGTGCAAATTCTCGTTCAAAGGTCTCAGCGAGTGTGCTGGCAGGGATTGCAAAGAGAATTACCTCAGGATCAACTGCAATATCTGAGGAGATCAGATCTTGGGCTAAATTTTGGGCCTTTTGATCTAGGTCAAGCATCTCTACTTGAACCCCGCGGGCCGCCAAAGCCAAGCCGATCGAAGTTCCGATTAGACCAGAACCGATTATCCGGATTGAGTTAAACGCCTTTCCTTCATTTGTCGCCATCAGATGAGCGCCCTACTGAGCTATATCTCGGCGTAAAACCTTCGCTCCGCCTAGGTAGATATGGTTGATTTCTGACTTTTTTAGCCCACTTTCAACGTGAGCCATGATGCGGATGGTGCGCTCGAGCGAGCCTGGAACTCCAATTTCGAGCGCACAGATGAGCGGGACATCGGTAAATCCAAGCTCACGGGCCGAACTTGCTGGGAAAGCCGCATTTAGGTCCGGGCTGACCGTGAAGATCACCGAGATGAAGTCTTCGGCGGTGAGGGCGTTGGCTCGGAGCATCTCCGCCAAAAGTTCCTTGGTGGCAGCGCCTATCGCCTCGGCGGTATTGGCTTGCGCCTGAACCGCTCCGCGTATCGCTCTAACCGTAGACATTGACCAATAGTACCCGCAGAAAGTTCAACAGGTCGTTATATATATCGCGTTTTATCGATATATCTAGTAAACGCTTTTACGATATTCGTTCTCGCGCTTTTCAGGGAGATCCTCTTACAAGATGCAACACCAAATTTAACTAATATCGATAAATCCTTATTTAGAGAAAGAACGTCGCTCGAATTGCTAGATAAATATCGATAAATAGTTAAAAAAGATGACTCGAGCATCAATATAGATAAATGGTTTTATACATTTGTAGGCAGAATATAGATAAAACCTTAAAGATCTAAAGCCTTTTGTAGGTTTGCTAATTCGCCAGCATTTAGATCTCGCCATCTTCCTTCAGGCGTATCTCCCAAGGAGATAGGTCCGAAGTTGGTTCGGATCAGCCGCAGGACGGTGACATCGACTGCCTCCATTAGCCGGCGGATGATGTGGTACCTACCTTCATGGATAGTGACCTCGATCCACTGAGGACTCAACTGTTTAAATGAGAGAACTCGGCCAATTCCATCCTCAAGCTCGATCCCCTTCAAAAGGGTCTTCTCAGCCCCAACTGGGAGTTTTCCATCAAATTCAATAATGTAGGTCTTTTCCAGCCCAAAAGACGGGTGGGTGGCTCTAAAGGTTAAATCCCCGTCATTGGTCAGCAGGATCAACCCTTCAGAGTCCTTATCTAGGCGTCCAACATGGAAAAGGCGCTCTTTTCGTAGGTCGATAAAGTCTGCTAATGAGGGGCGACCTTCTGGGTCAAACATCGTTGACAAAACGCCCTTTGGTTTATGAAGTACAAGATAGGACTTAGTCAATGACCGTTTAATTGTCTCACCATCTACCATGACTTTTACCATATGGGGGTCAAACTTGGCTCCGAGCTCACGACAGATGAATCCATCCACGCTTACTCGACCATCCATGATTAGTTCGTCAGCTCCGCGACGGCTGGTAACTCCAGCGTCGGCAATTATTTTGTTCAGGCGCATTTCGGCCATTTGGCTATCCATTCTCGACAGTCATTAGGGGCGCTCCCCCAGTAGATGGTCTCGGATTGCAAAACCATCAAGGAGAACTTGAGGCGTGAGTCTACGCCAAAGCAGGTGTAAGGGTCAAAGCAGGGCCAGTCTGAGCGTAAAACGCGACTTAGTCGGTGAGTGATTCCAATATCTCATCAAGGCGATCAAGATCTGGCAGATAAGGAGCCAGGGCCGGAAGATCACCGAGTGAGTTAAGTCCAAGTCTTTCCAAGAAGTAGCTTGTGGTCTTATACAAGATCGCCCCCGTTTCAGGCTCTAGCCCTGCTTCCTCGACCAGACCACGGGTGACCAAGGTCTTCATTACCGCTTCGACGTTTACGCCACGAATGGCTGAGACGCGGGCGCGAGATACCGGCTGGCGATAGGCGATGACCGCCAGAGTCTCCAGTGCTGCCTGAGTAAGGCGGTTCTGTTGACCATCTAGAACAAACTTCTCCACCACAGCCGAACATTCTGGGTGGCTATAGAAACGCCATCCACCGTTGATCGCCTTCAGGGAGAAGCCACGACCTTCATACGAACCGGTCAGGTGTTCGAGCGCTTCAACGACCTCGTCGACGGTACGTTCTAGAACTGAGGCCAGGGTTAGCTCGGTAACCGGCTCATCAACGACCATCAGGATCGCCTCGATAGAACGCTCGAGTTCGGGATTAGACATTTTCTCCACCTTCTGTCTCATTTACTACGCTTAAATTTGGGGATTCGCCCTCTGGTTCATCGCTGGCTTCGTCATCCAGGAGAGAGACAGGGATATCGAACTCATCTGAGGCAGCGACCTCACCCTCATCTGAACCGGTCCAACTGATCTGCAGCTCACCGAGGGCAATAACCTGCTCAAAACGGAGCGCTCCTTGGCGATAAAGGTCGAGCAAGGCTAGGAACCTGGCGACGATGACTAAGGTCGAGTCGGCATCTGAGCAAAGGCTTCGGAAACTTAAAGTGCGGGACCTGCGAAGAGCCTCTACAACCAACTTGGACTCCTCAGCCACGCTCACCAGGCTGGAATGGAGGTGTTCTACTGCTACGACAGGTGGAGTTTTGGGCGTGAGTACACGCTCAGCGATCGCGGCAAAGCGCGGTGCTCCTACCCCGATCAATACCTCAGGAAGAAGCGCCGAAAGGGCAGGATCGAGGGCTACGACGCGGGCAAATGACTTATCAGATGCTTCTATTCGGGCGGCGAAGGTCGCTGCGATCTCCTTGAAGGCGCGGTATTGGAGCAGGCGGGCGAAGAGGATGTCGCGGGCTTCGAGCAAGGCAAGGTCTTCTTCATCCTCGATCTCACCGCTAGGCAAGAGGCGGGCCGCCTTTAGATCAAGAAGAGTCGCAGCGATAACCAGAAATTCTGTGGCCTGGTCCAAGCGCCAGCCTTCACCGGAGGCCTCAAGGGCGCGGATGAAGGAGATGAATTCATCGGTAACAATGCTCAGCGAGACCTCGGTGATATCCATCTTGTGGCGCGAGATGAGCTGGAGCAGTAGATCAAAGGGGCCATCAAAGTTATCGAGGTGGACGTTAAAGGGGGAACTCTCGATCGATACGTCAGAGCCCCCGCTCATATCCGCTGCGCTTATATCTGCAGGCCTTATCTCGATATCCACCTGCGAACCTTACTTCTTTACTTGCTCAAATCTGCGCATGGAGCGTAGAGTCGCGCCAACAGAAAGAGGTTTCTCGCTTGAACGCTAAATCGACATTTGATGATGATGTGGCAACTACCGCCACTCTTCTCGGGCGCGAACCCCAGAATTTCCGTGTTCCTCCAGCCCCAGTTGAGGGCCAGCCAGCCAAGATAATCTCGATCTTTAATCAAAAGGGTGGCGTAGGTAAGACAACTACAACTATCAATCTCGGTGCTGCCATTGCAGAACTTGGTCGTCGCGTTCTTCTCGTTGACTTCGACCCACAAGGCGGTTTATCGCTAGGTCTTGGAGTAAATGCACACGCACTTCCACTTGAGAACACTGTCTATTACGCGCTGATGACACCGGATGCGAATATCGATGAGATCGTTCTTAAATCATCTGTTGCAAATCTAGATTTTCTTCCTGCTAACCGCGATTTGGGTACTGCTGAAACAACGCTAGGTGCTGAGATCGGTGGGCAGCAATATTTGAAGCGCGCGCTTGGTCGCCTAAAGGATCGTTACGACGTTATCTTGATCGACTGCCAACCTACGATGGGCCAGTTAACGATCAACGCACTTGTTGCATCCGATGAAGTTATCGTACCGCTGCAATGCGAATATTTCGCACTTCATGGATTTATTGAGTTGAAGGGCAACATTGAGAAGGTTAAGAGCTTCCTAAACCCTGATCTAAATCTCATCGGAATACTTGCGACGATGTACGAGAAGAAGACACTCCATAACCGTGAAGTACTGACTGCAATTTTGGAAAAATACCCAGAAGATGTCTTTGAAACAATTATCGCTAAGACGATTCGCTTCTCTGAAACAACAGTTGCCGGTGAACCAATTACTAGTTATGCATCATCATCAGGGGGCGCTGCTTCTTATCGCAGATTAGCCCGCGAACTAATTGCCCGAGGAGGCGCACGATGACCCGTAGAGCAAGCTTGCCTGGAGCAGATGAACTCTTCCGCGCGAATACACCAGCACTTAGCGCAGTACGCCAAGTTGTTGAAGAAGCGCAAGAAGTGAGCAAGCCGATAGGTGTTGCACCTGCAACTCCGAAGACAAAGAAGGGCGTTCGCTCAACGCCTCGTCGTCGCGTTACAACTGTTGATCGCTCACCATCTGGACGCGAAAAGCATGATGAGAAAATTACTGTTTATCTCTCTCCAGATGAACTCTTTGATCTTGATCAAGCACGCCTAACTTTGCGTGGAGACCTAGGTCTGGCAGTAGATCGCGGTCGTATTGTTCGTGAATCAATTGCGGTTATCGTTGCCGACCTTGAAGCTAAAGGTGATCAATCAATTCTTGCTCGTAGACTCCGCGGAATTTAATTAGCGCGCGGGTGCGCGGTTGCATACGCTTCGCGCACTTTATCTATCGTGATCAGGGTATAAATCTGCGTCGTAGTCACTGAAGCATGACCCAGTAACTCTTGCACGACACGAATATCAGCTCCACCGTCTAACAAATGTGTGGCATACGAGTGCCTGAAGACGTGCGGAGAAACTTTTCCGGATAGCCCTGTTGCATCTGCGGCATCCGAGATCATCTGCCAAGCGCTCTGCCTGGAAAGGCGACTCCCCCGTTGATTTAAGAAAAGTGCGGTCTCAACCCTTGCTGATTTACTTTTAGTCAACAGGTTCGGTCTGATGCGGACCAAGTACTCATCGAGAGCGCTCTTTGCAAAACTTCCAAGGGGAACTATTCGTTCCTTTGATCCTTTACCGCGTAACTTTAGAGTTGTTATGGGATTGCCATCGATATCACTCTGTGCAAAATCATTGATATCGATTCCGACAATCTCGCTCACTCGCGCGCCCGTGCCATAGAGGAGTTCAATAATTGCGTGGTCTCGAAGTGAGATTGGATCACCTTGACGCTTTGTCGAATCAATTAGTGAGGTTATCTCCTTGATCGTCAGTGCCTTAGGTAGGCGGCGCGGAACTTTTGAACTTACAACTGCGCTAACCGGATTATTTGTTGAATACTCTTGCGCTAGATATTTATAGAAGCTCTTCAACGCCGAGATATTGCGATTGATGCTAGTAACGGCCATCCCTAAACCCTTAAGCCAAACTTCGAAACTGATAATTTCATTCTCGCTCAAGCGCTCAAAATCAAACTTTTCTTTATCCAGAAAATCGGAGAATTTAGCGAGATCTCTTCTGTATGCCGAGATTGAGTTACTCGATAAACCACGTTCAATAGTTAAGTGATCGAGAAAGGATTGGAGCGCGTTTTCAAACTTCATAACCATGAGCCAGGGCTACTGCGTTATAGCGAATCTTTCCAGCATGAACATTTAGCCCACGATCGAGTGCTGGATCTTCCTCAATTGCTCGCTCCCAACCCTTATTTGCAATCGCTAGCGCGTAAGGCAGTGTCGCATTTGTTAGCGCATATGTTGAGGCAACTGGAACAGCACCTGGCATATTTGCAACACAGTAGAAGACTGAGCCGTGAACGTTGAAGGTTGGTTCCGCGTGGGTCGTTGGCTTGGAATCTTCGAAGCAACCGCCTTGATCGATAGCGATATCTACCAATACCGAACCTGGCTTCATCTGTGCCACCTGGGCATTAGTAACTAGCTTCGGCGCCTTAGCGCCATGTACTAGCACTGCACCAACAACTAGATCAGCGTTCTTGATCTCACGATCGATTGCATGCATAGTTGAAGCAAGCGTCTTAATTCGTCCGTTATAGAGCGAATCGATATAGGCAAGGCGCGGAAGCGAGCGATCGAGAACTGTTACGTCTGCACCCATGCCCATCGCAATAACTGCAGCATTTAGTCCTGCAACTCCCCCACCGATAACAACAACTTTTCCGGGGGCAACGCCGGGAACACCGCCCAATAAAACGCCACGTCCACCGTTAGGTTTCTGTAAAGCATATGCGCCTACTTGAACAGATAGACGTCCAGCAACTTCGCTCATCGGAGCAAGCAGTGGCAAAGTGCCATTTACTTCAACTGTTTCATAAGCGATCGCGGTCGTGCCACTCTTCAACAAAGCGTCAGTGCAAGGTTTGCTCGCAGCTAAATGCAGGTAGGTAAAGAGGATCTGACCTGAGCGAAGTCTTGGATATTCAACCTCTATCGGTTCTTTTACCTTCAGAATTAAATCTGCTTCTTTCCAAAGTTTTTCAATATCGGATTCGATGCGCGCCCCCGCTGCAACGAAATCTGCATCGCTAATTGATGATCCAACTCCGGCGTCTTTTTCAACAACTACTTCGTGGCCACTACGGGTAAATTCAAATACACCTTCGGGAGTTAGGGCAACCCTAGATTCGTGAACCTTAATCTCTTTAGGAACACCAACTAACATTTTTAGCCTCTCGATTTAATCGCTGCCGCAATTAGACCAATAAATAGCGGATGAGGACGCGTAGGTCTAGAGCGCAACTCAGGGTGGGCTTGAGTTCCCACGTAGTAAGGATGTACCTCTAATGGAAGTTCTACAAACTCCACGAGATCGCGTTCCTTATACATTCCTGAGAAAGTAAGACCAGCACTTGATATTTGATCACGGTATTGGTTATTTACTTCGTAACGATGGCGGTGGCGTTCGGAAATCTCTTCCGCCCCATAAGTCTTAGCCACGATCGAACCAGGCTTTAGAGTTGCTGTGTAGAGACCCAGGCGCATCGTGCCACCCATATCTGCTTGACCAGAAACTATCTCTTTTTGGTCATCCATTGTTGCAATCACGTGTGTTCCAGATTCTGGAGAAAATTCAGCAGAATTAGCATCTTTAATTCCGGCCAAGTTGCGTGCTGCTTCTATAACCATGCACTGCAAACCTAGGCAGAGTCCAAGAGTTGGAATCTTACTCTCGCGAGCAAACTTAAGTGCACCGAGTTTTCCTTCAATTCCGCGAACACCGAATCCACCGGGTACGCAGATCGCATCAACTTCACTTAACGCCTTCTTTGCGCCTTCTGGTGTTTCACAATCATCGCTCGGAATCCAGACAATTGAAACTTTGGCGTTGTTGGCAAAACCTCCAGCGCGGAGCGCTTCGGAAACTGAGAGATAAGCATCCGGCAGATCAATGTACTTTCCAACGAGAGCAACTTTTACTTGATGCTTTGGATGATGAACTTTTTCAAGCAAGTCATCCCATTCGCCCCATTGAACTTCGTGTCCACCAAGAGATAAGCGACGTACAACGTAAGCATCCAGCCCTTCAGAGAAGAGCACCTTAGGAATGTCGTAAATTGAAGGCGCATCAACGGCTGCAACAACCGCTTCTACATCGACATCGCACATAAGCGAAATCTTCTTCTTGATACTGATCGGAATCTCGCGATCGGAGCGCAGAACAACTGCATCCGGTGCGATACCTATGCTACGTAGTGCGGCTACCGAGTGTTGAGTTGGCTTCGTTTTTAACTCACCCGATGGACCGATATATGGGACAAGGGAAATATGTAAGTAGAAGACGTTATCGCGACCAACTTCTTGGCGCATTTGACGGGCTGCTTCTAAGAATGGCTGGGATTCGATATCGCCTACAGTGCCACCGATTTCCGTTATGACAACATCTACATCCGGAGATGCCATGGCATGCATACGTTCTTTAATTTCATTGGTGATGTGCGGGATCACTTGAACGGTTTCACCTAAATATTCACCACGACGTTCGCGCGCAATAACGCGTGAATAAACCTGACCGGTAGTCACATTCGCAGAGCCTTGCAGATTGCGATCTAGAAAGCGTTCATAGTGGCCGATATCAAGATCTGTTTCGGCGCCATCATCGGTTACAAATACTTCACCGTGCTGGAAAGGGTTCATGGTGCCCGGATCGACGTTTAGGTATGGATCGAGCTTCTGCATTGTTACGCGGATACCGCGGGCTACTAACAATCTGCCAAGACTTGAGGCGGTAAGCCCTTTACCGAGACTTGAGGCTACTCCACCGGTTACGAAAATATGTTTAGTCACATGCGCTTGGCCCATGGAAGACAAACTTATCACTATTTTCTGACTTAGCCTCGCATCGCCAGTAGCTCGGCGGCGTGTTCGCGCGCACTTGTCGACTCTTCAAGACCGGCGAGCATTCTTGCGATCTCTTCTATGCGGGATGCAGCATCTAGCGCCTGAACATCTGATGCAGTTACCGTTCCGTCGCTGCTCTTCTTAACAACAAAATGGCTATCGGCCCAAGCCGCAACCTGAGGCAGATGAGTGACCACGATAACTTGGGTGTGCTTTGCAAGCGCTGCAAGCCTGCGACCAACTTCAATCGCCGCTTTTCCTCCGACGCCAGCATCAACTTCATCAAAAATATATGTACCAACTGGATGTGTTGCAGCAAGAACTACCTCTAGCGCCAACATAATTCGTGACATTTCACCACCACTTGCGCCTTTACCAAGAGCAATTAGCGGACCATCTTTATGGCCTTGAATCTGCATTGATACTTCATCGCAACCAAGAAGCGTGAAATCAGATTCTTTTAGTGCGCCCTTGTAATCTGGTGAGTTGATTGAAACTGAATATTGTGTGTGCGGCATCGAGAGTTGATGGATCTCTTCAGAGACTGCCAATGAAAGTTTTGTTGCCCCCGTCGTGCGCACTTGGGTTAATTCTTGCGCGGCAGATAAAAGTTTCTTCTTGATATCGCTAAGTTCTTTCTCTAACTCTGCAATACGTTCATCGCCGCCAGTTAAATCCTCTATCTCAGTCTTGGCGCTCTTTGCCTTTGCGGCCAATTGAACTAAATCTTCATCAGGTTCGGCTGAAGAACCCCACTTCTTTAAAAAGGCAACGAGTTCGGCTTTGCGAGCCTGCAAAGTATCTAGTTGTCCAGGGTCTGCTTCCAGAGATGCCAGATACGAAGCAAGATCACGTGCTGCATCATCTATTAGGAAGAATCCTTCTGCGATTCGAGATGAAATCTCATCTAACTTTCCATCTTTACCTTTAGCCGCATCTAGAAAACGGCGTGCTGAACCCAATGAAGTTAGCGAGCCTTCTTCCTCGTTTGTAATTGCTTGGGTTGCGCCATCTACGGCAACTCGCAAATCTTCAACGCTGGAAAGTCGAGAGATCAGATCGTTGGTTGATGCCACTTCACCACGGACTGCTTTCAATTTTATCCAAGCAGATGAGAACTCTTGCAACTCTGCAATCTGAGAATCTCGTTTGCTAACGCTTTCGCGCATAGATTTAATGCGCGCCTTTAGATCGTTATATTCGTTAAAACTTAACTGATAGCGCTGGAGTGCTTTGGAAAGTTCGCTACCAATAAAGCGATCAAGTAGTTCACGCTGTCTAGCCGGTTTAACAATTTGATGATTGGCCGCTTGACCATGGATCTCAACTAAATGATCGGCAAGTAAGGCTAGCGTTGCTGCTGGAACATTTGCACCGCCAGCAACCGCTTTACTTTTTCCGTCGGCATTTACAGTACGAGTTAAAATCAAAGTTCCATCTTCAACATCGGCACCGGATTCAATTGCGATCTCGGCGATTGTCTTATTAACGGAGAACCGCGCTGAGGCCAATAACCGTTCGCTTCCGTGACGCACCAAAGAGCTATCGCTCTTGCCTCCAAGAACTAATTGAAGAGCGGTAAGAATCATCGTCTTTCCCGCACCAGTTTCGCCAGTTAAAACATTTAACCCGGGGCTTAATTCAAGTGAAGATTGATCGATAACACCGATCGAACGGATCGAGATTTCCTCTAGATGAGAACGATCACTCACCGCGCCAGCCTTCAACAGGAAGTTTGAATTTAGCCACCAATCGATCGGTGAAGAGAGTTGGTTTGATGTGTGAAAGTTTGATTACTGATGAATCACGAGTGATCAAGATGCGATCGGCCAATTGAAGGGGAAATTTGCGCAGCGAATCCGAAGATAGGAGCGCATCACTGGATTCGATATCGACGATGATTTCAGATTTTGGTGAGACGACCATGGGACGTGAAAACAACGCGTGCGCAGAAATAGGTAGCAGAACGAGAGCATCGATTTCCGGCCAAAGAACTGGGCCGCCAGCGCTAAATGCATAGGCAGTTGAACCAGTTGGTGTTGAACAGATAAGACCATCGCATCCCCAACGAGAGAGTGGTCGACCATCAATCTGCACGAAGAGTTCGACCATCGTTGTTCCGTTACGTTCGACAGTAACTTCGTTAAGCGCCCAACCTGTATCTACAACTTTTCCGGCTCGCTCTACCGAATACTTTAAAACCATTCGATTTTCAGTTACATAATCTTTGGCAATAACGCTGGCAGCAATTTCAGATAAAGCCGGCTTTTCAACTTCTGCCATAAATCCAACATGGCCAAGGTTGATGCCGAGGATTGGAATATCTTGGCGGCGCGCGATCTCAGCGCCACGAAGGATCGTGCCATCTCCCCCGAGAACCAAAACAACCTCAGCTTTAGGAAGTTCTTCAGCCGCGTGCTGTGCTATTCCAAGAATAGAAATATCAGATGGAGTTGAGAGCGTAAATCCATCCTTAAGTAGGATCTGGGATATCTCTTTTGTGGCAGCAACTGCTTCAGCGCGTGAAGCGTTAACAACAAATATGGCATGACGTGACATTAGGCCGGTCCCATCGCTATCGCTTGATCGACAGATGCTTCATCAATTGCTGGTGCACCGCGACGTAGCCATAAGAAGTATTCAACGTTCCCGGCAGGGCCCGGAAGTGGTGATGCTGCAATTCCCATTGTGCCAAGGCCGACGTCATAAGCAGATTCGGCGACATCGAGAACTGCTGATTTACGAAGCGCTGGATCTCGTACAACACCGCCTGCACCCAACTTCTCGCGGCCAACTTCAAATTGTGGCTTAACCATCAGGACGAAATCCGCACTTGGCTTTGAAACTGCAGCGAGTGCCGGAAGGACCAAGGAGAGTGAGATAAATGAGAGGTCTGCAACAACTAAATCGATGTCCTCACCGACCATATCCCCGGTTAGGTGGCGGATATTTGTGCGATCTAGGATCTTTACACGTGGATCTTGGCGAAGTTCCCAAGCGAGTTGCCCGTAACCAACATCTACTGCAACAACTAACTTTGCACCTTGACGCAGAAGTACATCGGTGAAACCACCAGTGGACGCACCCGCATCAAGACAATTCTTTCCTTCAACAACTACGTCCTGAAAAACTTCTAAAGCCCCCGCTAATTTATGGCCACCGCGTGAGACGAAGTCATCGCGATCTCCTTGAATAGTTATAGAAGTTTCAGCATCAACTTGAGTCGCTGGCTTTGTAGCTGGGATCCCGCCAACTAAAACAGAGCGTGATTCGATTAGATCTGCTGCATGCTCGCGTGAGCGCGCTAGTTCGCGACGAACCAGTTCAGCATCTAAGCGAGTCTTCATCTCATTTACTTTCTTTAGGTACTTCGATTTAGCCTTTAGAGGCCATCGATTGAGTTAAGCGCTTCTTGTAACTTGCCATGGAGCGCATCAAAACGTGCAGCGTGTTCAGTTAGATCGGCAGTATCGATCTCGCTGAGTTCGATCTTTACCTCTTCGACAAGTGAAGGATTGGTCTCTTCCGGATTATTGAATTCGTTAGACATTAATTCTTAACCGCCTTCTTATTTGGAGCGCTCTTCTTCACTGCAGACTTCTTTGCAGCTGTTTTCTTTGGAGCGCTCTTCTTAGCCGAAGTTCCGCCCTTCAATGCAGCAACCTGTGCCGCTAAGCGATCGAACTCATCACGCTTTACAAATCCCATCTTGGCAACACTTGCTTCAACTTCTTCATGGATCTTTGACTTAAGGGCATCTGCGCTTTCGCGCGCCCAACCATTTAGAGCAGCAGCAACTTCTGCAGGAGATTTCTCTCCTTCAGTTACCTTAGAGATATAAGTGCGAAGCGTTGAAAAGAGATCGTTCGAGGATTTAGCCATGTCCTTAGCCTATCCAATAAGCCAGAAGTAGGCCTTTTACGCCCTAAAGACGAGAAATCTCAATCGCTTCGACCTGCCATCGTGAAGCCAGTCCGCCCGGGGATTGCCAGAAGCGGCGATGAATGCTGCCGGAAATCTCTACCCACTGGTCTGCCTTAAGCGTTAACGCTGTTTTACGTGACTTAGCGCTCCAGGCTGCGATATCTAATGTGTCAACGCCTTCGCGTTCTGTGCGAGTAACTATCAACCGGAACTCAACAACTTTGTCACCGCTCGGCAGTTCCTTCGTTGTCGCCTCTGCGGAAACTCTTCCCCGAAGCAATAAATCATTTAGCGAGTGATCGATAACTTCTTCTTCAACAACTTTCTTAACCATCTCTTACTCCCTAGCTTAAAAAGTACGCGATTGCGCAAGGAGGAGATAGTGAACTAAGGCTGTGACAGGAAAGGAGTAACTTGAGGTTAGGTGTGGATAAGTGAACTACTGGGCGCGCATCAAGGCGTCAGTGAATTCATCATGATCGATATCTGCACACTTTTTAAACCATTCGCGAGCCTCTGCTTTACGACCAGCGACTTCAAGAGCATCGGCATATGCATAACGTAGGCGCACTGCCCACTCTTCGTTCTCGGTCTTCAACTCTTTACATGTCAGTGTGATAACGGCGGCATCTAACTCGCCAAGATCACGACGCGCACCTGATGCAACAATGCGCATTTCGATTTCTTCTGGTTTTGCAAGGCGCTTTACCTCGTCAGAACCAGCCAAATTCAAGGCTTTTAGCGGTCTTCCCAAGCCCCTCTCGCAATCTGCCATTACCGGCCACATTGAAACATCACCGGAAATTCGATGAGCTGCGCGAAGTTCTTTTAGAGCAATCTCGTAATAACCCGCGCGATATGCAGCATAACCAGCGCTTTCGCGAACAACAGCTAAACGACCAGCGTGATGTGCAGCCGCGATTCCATGTTTATGTGCAAGTTCTGGATCTGAATCCATATGGATATTTATAGAAACTAAATGGCGCGCGACAACTTTTGCATTCTCCGCAGACAAACTTAACAACTCTGCGCGAACGCTCTTCTCTAACTCTTCACCAGTAATCTCTTCTGGAATATCTGGTTCGAAAATTCTTGGACGAAGCCTTGATTGATCGCGTTCTAGCGGCTTGGGACGAAACCCGCGTGGATCACTGGCTTCACGCCCCTGCGATACCTGACGAGTTGCACCTGCGCGATCGGATGAACCACCACGAGCTGGAAGATCTTCACGGCGACGTTCGCGATTTGGACCAGACGGTCTTGATGAAGATGAAGATGAAGAAGGTCGCGACGATGAAGGGCGACTAGATGGACGGCCAGAGGAAGAGGGACGGTTGGATGGACGACCGGAACTTGGTCGCGCCGAATCGCGGCGAGGTGGTCTCTCATCCATTTCGTTCTCCTCTATTTAGATTTTTGATAATTCTAGCGATTAAACCGTTAGGGAAATAAACCAGCCGAGAAATAAAAAAGGGGCACTCGTGAAAGTGCCCCTTTTTATAAAAGAAGTCCGGCGACGTTCTACTCTCCCACAAGGTCACCCTTGCAGTACCATCGACGCTGAGAGGCTTAACTTCCGGGTTCGGAATGGGACCGGGTGTTTCCCTCTCGCTATGGTCGCCGAAACGCTATTGAGATTTCGACAAAACCTTTGAATTAGATCGAAGTTCTGAAGCCATCGTTTATAGATGTCAGTCTTCTTTCTATTTCGTGGTTCTCGACCGTATCTCGAGAACCACACAGTGGACGCGTAGCAACTTTGTAGTTAAATCCTCGGCCTATTAGTAGTGGTCAGCTCCAAGCCTTACGGCTCTTCCACTTCCACCCTATCAACCCAGTAGTCTAGCTGGGGGCCTTACTTGGTAAACCAATGAGAAACCTAATCTTGAAGCGAGCTTCCCGCTTAGATGCTTTCAGCGGTTATCCCTTCCGAACGTAGCTAATCGGCGGTGCTCCTGGCGGAACAACCGACACACCAGAGGTTCGTCCAACCCGGTCCTC
>Ga0315909_10001747_pt1 | contig 28799 bp, 38 predicted proteins | sample LakEriMetagenome_11_FD_203527 | JGI IMG/M metagenome (GOLD analysis project Ga0315909, IMG submission 203527) | Freshwater fungal communities from buoy surface, Lake Erie, Ohio, United States - Buoy 2 MA125 | ecosystem: Environmental > Aquatic > Freshwater > Lake | place: USA: Lake Erie, Ohio... | reverse complement strand
CGATCCAGACAACGGGTATTGAAACTGGAACTGTAACAACTACTACTTATTCTCCTAATGGAAGAACTGGCCTTACACAAGTTGCCCCTACATTTGTTAATTCCGGAGTTAGTGTTAGTGAAAATGACGAAGCATACTGGCAACTTTCAATACCGTTTGGTATTAGTTACTGCACCCAGACATATAATACTGGATCAGTTTATGTAAGTTCTAACAGTCACATTACATTCGGCGGCCCAAGTAATGCACTTTCGTTTGGTGCTACTAATCCTGCTATTAGAAAAATATTTGTTTCTACAGGCGATAGAAGTTGCGAAAATTTATGGACTGGAACTTTTGGTACTACAGGTAGTAGAACATTTATAGTACGTTGGGAAGGATACGAAGGTGCTTACAGCACTACCTACGAAACTACTCCTACAACCGTTTGGGAAATGAAATTCTTTGAAGCTACTCCTAATACTTTTGAATTACAAATTGTATCAAATGCTAACTACAGGGGAGAGTTTACAGATTTTGAAATTCTCAGTAGAGGATTAAGTATAAACGAATTAGGACCTAGTCCTATTAGAAGTACTGCTATAGATGCTGATATTTCAGATACAATAGATGCAGGAGTTATATTTGTAGGAAGTGCAGGTAATGCAGGTCTTAAAATTGATAACGAAGGCGGATTAGATTACGACAACTATGTTATTGATAATGGATTGCCTCTTTATTACCAAAGAGGTAGCAGTCCGGCAGTAAGTCATCCTGATGCAATCTGTGTAGGCTCAATAGACAGTGCCAGTACTGAAACTAAAGCGCAAACTAGTAATACTGGTCCTAGAGTAGATATCTATGCTCCTGGAAGAAATATTACTTCAGCAGTATATGATAATACTGGAATAGCTGCTGACATTGTTGGGGATGCATTGATAACTACTGCTCAATCTGCTGCTAGATCTAGCGGTGTTGTTACAATAGTAACATCTGCAGATCATAATTTAACAACTGGCGATATTGTTACTACGGAATTTAATGTAATTACACAATTTAATGTTAGCAACGTACAGGTTACTGTAGTAGATCAAACAACATTCAGCTATGCACAAACTGGTACTGATGTAACAACAACTTCAGTAACTGGAGAAATCCATAAAGGATACTTATATCAAAAACGTAGTGGTACTAGCATGGCCTGTGCTCAAGTTACAGGAATACTTGCCCTAGCGTTAGAAACTTACCCTAACATGACACCAGCAGAAGCAAAAGCATTTGTAACTAAATTTGCAAGATCTAACTTGCTTGATACTGAAGGAAGTTACGATGATAACACTAGCCTGCAAGGAAGTGCCAACAGATTTGCCTACTATAGGAAAGAGAGACCAGATAACGGAGTCTTGATTCCAAAAACTGCTCGTTACATAAGACCCGATACCGGTGCAGTATTTCCTAGACCTTTAATAAGAAGGTAACAATGGATAATCAGCTAAAAGAGTATATTATAACTCTAAAAAATAAAGATGATCTATCTGAATTTTATAAAGATATGGAAACTCTGCGTTCTACTCTTTATAACTGCATGCCAGAACGTGCAGTTGATTGTCAACTGCGAAGACCTTTAAGTAGAAATACTCATTACTTGTTGACTGCAGAAGAAGCTGAAACACTAAGACAAGATCCTAGAATCGTAGCAGTGTCTTTACTTCCTAAAGAATTAGGATTAACAGTCCGACCTTACTGGACCCAAACTAGTGCAGAATGGAATAAATCTAGTGTTACTAGTGCTACACACATCAACTGGGGACTGCTTAGAGTATTAGAAGGGCAGCAAATCGAAAATTGGGGTAGCGATAACGTTGTAAATCAAACAGCAACTATTACAGTAAACGAAGAAGGACGAAATGTTGATGTAATAATTGTTGACGGTCATATAAATCCAGACCATTCTGAGTTTGCAGTTAATCCTGACGGAACTGGAGGCAGCAGAGTAATACAATTAGATTGGCATACTCTTACACCGACTGTTGCCGGAATTGATGACGACGTTGCTCAATTGTTAACAACATCATATGTTTATAGCCCCTATGATGGTAACAACAATAATCACGGATGCCATGTTGCAGGAACTGTTGCAGGTATTACCCAAGGATGGGCTAGAAAAGCAAACATTTATAATATTAACCCTTATAGTAATAATCCTAACGGACTCGATGAGTTAGTTCTATTTGATTACATTAGAGCATTTCATGCTTCTAAACCTATAAACTTAGCTACAGGAAGACGTAACCCAACTATTATGAATCACAGTTGGGGATATGGATACACGCTTGATCAAACATCACTTCCTATAACAAGTATAAATTATAGGGGTGCAACTATTAATGGACCTTTTACAAATGCTGAATTAAAAAGCTATGGCATAGATGCTGTTAATACTACGGTTTATATGCCGGCAGATTATCCTGCACTAAATGCAGATGCAGAGGATGCTATTGCTGATGGTATTATAATGGTTTCTGCTGCTGCAAATGATTTTACAAAAGTAGATGTACCAGGCGGATTAGATTATGATAATACTTTTACAATAATTTTTTCAGGAGCCCCCTACATCGACTATTACCATAGAGGAAGCAGCCCAGGTAACGCAATAGGAAGCATTTGTGTAGGAAGTATAGATTCTCAATCTACAGATTTAAAAGCAGACTACAGCAATACTGGTCCTAGAATAGATATATGGGCGCCCGGTACAGATATTATTAGTTCAACTAATAGTGGCGGAATTAACGACCCTAGAGGCGTTGGATTTTTAAACAAATACAGCGGAACTAGTATGGCAAGCCCGCAAGTCTGCGGAGTTCTTGCGTGTATATTAGAAATTTATCCTGACATGACTCCTGCAGAAGCGTTAGAATATGTTACAAAATATGCTAAAGTAAATCAAATTACAGATACAAACGGAACGTATGATGATATTACTAGTTTGCAGGGAGCTCCTAATTTATTTCTTTATTACAATCAAGAAAGAAGAAGTCAAGGTAGTGTATATCCAAAATTAAACTATAAAACTAGGCCTAGTTCAGGTATTCTATGGCCAAGAAAAAGAACTTTTGGTAGAAGATAACTTAGGCTATTTACGGTAAATACTGTAAATGGAGATACAATGGCGTTATCAGTATGGAATTTAGCATCCGGATATCATCTAGGATTTTTTAATGAAAGAAATACAGTAACTTTACAACTGCCAGTAACCCCACCTCCTGGTGTTGTAGTTAGTTACAAAGTGATTTCTGGTACATTACCTCCTGGCCTAAAACTTATAAGTTCAACTATTCTAGGTACTCCTTTTGAAGTTACTAGAACAACTGAATATAAATTTGTTATAAGAGCCAGTGCAAACGGACAAATTTCAGATAGAACTTTCTTAATGACTATAGAAGGAAGTGATGAGCCTAATTGGCTTACTCCTGCTGGTCTTCTTCCTGTAGGTGCAAACGATGCTTACTTTATAATTGACAGTAGTTTTATAGATTTTCAATTAGCAGCTAGTGATATAGATACTGCTGCCGGCCAAAAACTAAACTTTTTTATAGCTAGTCAAGAAGGAGAGCTTCCTCCAGGACTAGTATTGTTACCAAATGGAAGAATAACTGGGTTTGTTCAACCCTTACTAGCTGTTCCTAAAAATCAAGATCAAGGATTTTATGACAGCGGATTATATGATAGCGTATCATATGATTTTGGATACAGACCTACAAACGGGTATGATACATTTGTTTATGATCTTTTTACTTATGATTTTAGTGTAGGAACATTAAAGCCTAGAAAATTAAATAGGAACTACGAATTTATTGCAACTATTACTGATGGTGATACTGTTACTAAGCGTAAGTTTAGAATATTTGTAGTAGGTGATGATTTCTTCCGTTCTGATAATGTTATTATGCAAGCAGGAACTGGAGCATATACTGCTGATGTAACTTATGTTAGAGCTCCTATCTTTACAACACCTAAATATTTAGGATTAAGAAGAGCCAATAATTATCAAACATTTAAGATTGATATCTACGAAGGTGCAAGTGAACTTGGCGGAGTAGTTTACGAACTAAGCACAGTTAACGCAATAGTAAATGGCATAGCTAAAAAAGAATTGTCTTCAGACAACAGAATAGGATCTAATAAACTTAGATTAGAAAAAACTACCGCAGTTCCAGAAGTAGGACAGAAGTTAACTTTTAATAATGAATTTTTAGGAGCAACTGGAACAATTTACACTGTAGAAGATATTGATGTACTAGGAGGAGACTCTTATAGATTAACCCTAAACAATACTTTAGATGTTAATGTTCCTTTAGATCAAGTAGTTTACCTAGGTACAGACAGTGTTCTTCCTCCTGGAATGTTATTTGATTCTACTACAGGAGAAATATTTGGTACTGTGCCCTACCAACCTGCTATTACAAAATCCTACAGTTTTACAATTAAAGCAACTAGAGTAGGTCAAGGAAGCGAAACTTCTATTAGTAGGAGAGTGTTCACTGTTGACATACTTGGAGAAGTAGATAGTGTAATGACTTGGATTAGTCCTAGTGACCTCGGAACTATTGACGTAGGATTTCCTAGTACCTACTTTGTGTCAGCTAACTCAACTTTTCAAAATGCGTCTATACTTTATACAATTGAAGAAGGAAGTTTACCTCCTGGCTTAGATTTAAATCTAGACGGAGAAATAATTGGTAAAGTAAATCAATTTAGAGATCAAAATAGATATAGAAGTTATTGGAAACCTGTAACAGATTATAAAGTTAAAGACATTATTAAAACTGATGTAGTTAATCAAGTGAAGTCTGTTATAAGAAGAAGAAATATTGCAACTGTTGTTACTCAATCAGATCATAATTTTAAAAATAACGATATTGTTAAAATAAATTCAACAGCACTAGACTTTAATTTTTACAACGGTATTGAAATAAAAATTAATAATCTTAAGCTTAATAGCGTATTAGAAGTAGAAGGATCAGGACCTTATAGAGTTAAGTTTTCAATACCTAATCAAAAGACGGCTCCATTGGCTCCTGTTTTCACATTAATAGAAGGCGCAGCAGTTTCTACAAGCGATGCTACATATATTAACGTAGGAGTTAAAAGTACATCAGGTAATGGAACAGGTGCTAGATTTAAAGTTGTTAAAGGATTTAACGGTACAGGATTTCCTGCTACCTATGTAGGTGTTACTTCTATTGTGTTAATAGATCCTGGAACAGGATATCTACCTGGTGATAGAATTACCATCTCAGGAAGTAATTTGGGAGGTGTTGACGGAGTTAACGATTTAACATTTATAACTTCAAGCGGATTAGAATTTTATTATAGAATTAACGGGAATTCAAATTCTAAATTCAACGGAAGATTTTTTGCAACTAATTCAACATCCAATACTATTACGTTGACGTTCCCTCAGATTCCTGGAACATTTGGAACAGGACTAATTAGTGTTCTTACAAACGCTGGGGTAGTTGAAGGACAAACTCAACTAACTCCTACAAACTCTTTCGATTATCCTATTGCAAAACCTACGGTAAGTATGAAAGCTGCATCAGGATCTTTAATAGGAAGTCCTATATTCTACATTGCTACCGCTGATCATATAAGTGATATTGAGTTTACAGATGATAATTGGAGAGAATATACCTTTCCAGAAACAGACGAGTCACTCGCTGTATTAGATAAAAACACAACTCTTATAGACGGTGACGATACTACAATAGACAAAGTTTATACTTTTACTGTAAAAGCTAGAGATCAAATAGGTTATAGTGCTGTTACTAAAACATTTAATTTAAGAATCAATATTCCAAGTAACACTTACTATAGCAATATAACAGCTAGACCGTTTATGAAACAAAGTCAGCGACAGCATTGGAAAGAGTTTATAGATAACAACGATGTATTCGATCCTAGATATATCTATAGATTAGGAGATTCTAACTTTGGAGTTCAAAGAAATTTAACTACTTTAGTTTATGCAGGAATAGAAACAAAAAGAGCTGTAGAATATGTCAGCGCAATGGGTCTAAATCATAAGCCAAAAAGATTTAAATTAGGGCAAGTTAAAAAAGCAGTGGCAAAAGAACCAGGTACAAATAATGTTCTTTACGAAGTAGTGTATGTTGATTTGATAGATCCTTTAGAAAAAGGCAAGGAATATCTACCATTTAAAGTAATACACACTCCTACTAGATTAAATGTAACTGCTGATAATAATAATCAGTTCTATGAAGGACCTAACTTTAGCTTAGACAACCCTTTCTGGAACAGACCAATTCCTTTTAATTCTACTGTGGACAGAACTGATGTTATTGCTGGAGATCCTGGTACAGGAGTTAAATTTCCATCAAGTATTAGTATCTGGAGGAAAAGATTACGAGGAATAGAAACTGCTCGAAGAGAAAGAAACTATTTGCCTCTTTGGATGCGTAGTATACAAGAAAACAGCTACACTGAATTAGACTGGGTACCTGCAATTCCAATTTGTTTCTGCAAACCCGGCAGCGCAGACGAGATTATTTTAAATATTAAAAACAGCAGTTTTGATTTTAAACTGCTAGATTACACCATAGATCGCTACATAATAGATTCTGTAGACGGTTATTACGAGGATAAATATCTCGTATTTAGAAATGATAGGACAACTATAGTATGACAAGCCAAATTGTATCAACGACCATCGACGAAAATTTTCCAGTTGCTGGGCAAGATAATGACAGCCAAGGATTCAGAGATAATTTTGCAATTATTAAAACAGCACTAGCTACAGCAACTAGTGAAGTTACTGATCTTCAAACCAATTCTGCAAGATTAAATGTTGCAAACAACTTTAACGGCACATTAATTGATAACGCACAAACTAATAGACTTTACGGTACAGTTTATTCAAGCACAAGTCCGACTACAGGTGTTACATCTGTAGTATACGAAAATGGAGAATACCAAAAATTTATTGTAGGCGGAAATCATTCTCTAAGACTATTAGAATTCCCTGCTGGAAATCCAACTGACGGAAAATATTCAAAAATTAGAATTGAACTTAAACCTAACGTAGGAGTTCCATCTATAGGATATATTGTAAGTTTTATATCAGGTAACGGAGGTTCAGTAATCGGAACTGTGGGATTTACTCAAGTAGGAGAAAATCCTGCAATTAATATCGGAAACAATCCTACTTTAAGTACTGTTGTTGAAGTATGGACAACTGACGGACAAAATTTCTTTGTTGGATCTGTTGGCGGTTTTGATACATCACTAGACTTAGATACTTTGTCAGATGTTACACTTACATCACTAACAACTAACCAAGTATTAAAATACGACGGAACTAAATGGGTTAACGGAACTGTTACTGTAGGTGCAATTGCCAGTTTAGAAAATGTAGGCGATGTCACTGATTATACTGCTGGCAGTTTAACTAACGGTGATATTCTAAAATGGAATGGAACTAAATGGTCATTTGCAAACGATCCTACTATTTCTGCTCTTGACGATATTCCTAATGTTAATGTTAGTTTAGCTGTTACTGGTAATTTGTTAAAGTATGACGGAACTAACTGGATTTCAGGAGCACTTCCAATAAATGATTTAAGTGATGTAGTTATCGGCGGTGATCCACTTAATACACTTAATACTGCTCAAGTATTAAAATACGATGGAACTAACTGGGTTAATATCAAATTAGAATTAGGCGAATTAAAAAATGTTTCTATTGCAACACCTGCGGTAGGAGATGTTGTAAGATATAATCCTATTTCTCAAGCTTGGAGGAATGAGTCCGATCCTAACATCTATGTTTATGCTGTTGACTTACCTCCTAACTTTGACGGAAATGACGGATATGAAATAGATGGCACTGTCATTGAAGAAGGGTTACTAACCTTCCATGTAGGCAATATATACAGATTTAATTTAGATAATCCGCTAAATGCACAGTCTACATTAAAGTTTTCAACTGACGCTGCTGGAACACAACCTTATACTACTAATGTTAGAACATCAGGAACTGAAGGTACTGTGGGAAGTTATATTGAAATTGAAATAACTAAAGATACACCTACTCCGTTATACATATACGGAGGACCAGGAACTGAAGGTGCTGGACCGTTCCCTCTAGGTCAAAATGTTCCTATTGCAGTTATTAAGGACGGTTTCTATACTGGTAGTGAAGACTTAGCAAATGCAGCAGAAGCAAGTGCTATATTAAGTACATCTTATTTTTCAACAGGTGCTGCTGAAACTGCAACGCTTGCTGCAGGTTCACCAGGACAAGTTAAAGTATTTGCTATGGCAGCTGACAACGGCGATATGGTTATTACTGTAGCTAATGCTGGATGGAAAGCTAGCGGTTCCGGAACTGTTACATTTGATACAATTGGACAAGCGTGTACTTTGCATTACATAAACAGCAAATGGTACTGCATTGGTAACAACGGAGCAACCTTCGCATGATGCACCCTTTAGCTGAGGATTACAGCAAACTTAAAGACGCTGAGATTGAAACTAGACTTCAAGACCTCAGCAAAAAATATTTTCAAACTCATAATCCTGCCGTTAAACAGCAGATAGCTATTTTTATCGATATATATCGAACTGAGTTATCTGCTCGTAGGGCAAAAGCAATTGAGCAACAGTACCAAAAGCGTGATAAAGATCTTGACAAACTTATTAAAGTCAGTTAAAATCAATGAATGATCTACGACAAATTTGGCAATGTAATTTATCAATCTAAAGATTTGCTTGATCTTTTCTACAAGGGTCAATTAGATTTCAACAATATATTTGTAGAACCTTCAGATGACATTAAAAAGTTTGAGGATTCTACAAACACAACTTTAAAAAAGCTCGATCCTACCATTTATGACATTTCGATCAAAGATTTTGATTCTGCAATGCAGTCAGATTGGTTAGTTCCTGACGAGTATAAAAATATGGATATTGAAGGGTTTCTTGTAAATGAATGCCCTAAAGAAAATTATCAACGTCTTATAGATGAGTTACAAGAGTTTCGAGCAAGAAATATGTTGCCGTTACTACAATCTCTTAAATATTTGGTAGACACATTAAGACAAAATAATATTGTCTGGGGTGTCGGCAGAGGAAGTAGTGTTGCCAGTTATGTTTTATTTTTACTAGGTGTTCATAAAATAGATAGCATAAAATATAACTTAGATTGGCAGGAATTTTTAAGATAAATATACGCACATAAAGGAGATGCTATCATGGCAATGAAACCGCAAGCAAAAGTCGTACATAAAAGTATGCAAGGACGAGAAATTGACATTGATCAACTACGTCAAAAAAATGAAATGACCTTAGCAGTAGGAAATGTTCGTATGAACGCTAGAGGTGATGAACTAGGCCCAGGTGGCAAGATTGTCAAAAAGCGTGAAGACATTGTTTCTGAGTACTATACTGGTCGTCAAGAAAACCAATAAGAGGAATAAATGAATATAGTTGAAGGAAAAATTAGGCCTTTAAACGATAATATCTTAGTTACTGACATGAGCTTTGATGAAATGAAGACTGCTTCAGGAATCATTGTTCAAAGTGATGATGGCAAGGCACACGGAGTTAAACCTCGTTGGTGCCGTGTTTGGGCTGTTGGCCCTACACAAAAAGATGTTAAAGTAGGCGAATGGATTCTTGTAGAACACGGTCGATGGACTAGAGGTGTTACTGTGAGAGAAGATGGTAAAGAAATTCTTATCCGTCGAGTAGAAAATATTAGCGTCATGTGTACCGCAGCCGAAAGGCCTAATGATTTTTACATTGGACAAGAACACGACACTAGTAAACCAATAACATCCAGACCAGAGGACTTCATGTAATGCAAGTTAGAGTTAAGAAATTAAATGATAATGCGGTATTGCCGCAGTACGCAACCGCAGGCGCGGCCTGTTTTGATCTAGTGTGTGTTAATGATGTAACAATCACTCCTGGACGCGAGCACGTTGCTCTTCGAACAGGATTAGCTTTTGAAATCCCAGAAGGCTATGTAATGATGGTTTACAGCCGAAGTGGACACGGCTTTAAAAATGGTATTCGTTTAGCCAATGGTACTGGAGTCATTGACAGTGACTATCGCGGCGAAGTAATGGTTAAGATGCACAACGACGGATCGTCAGCTGTGCATGTTTCCGCAGGCGAGCGCATTGCACAAGCAATGATCGTTCCAGTTCCTCAAGTTCAACTCATTCTAGCAGATGAACTATCTGATACTGCCCGGGGCAGTGGTGGTATGGGCAGTACTGGTACTAAGTAATGCCAAAGGGTCTTGACAGACCCTTTTTTTACCTTTATAATAAGATATGAAGGAAATGACCAAAGAAGAAGCTCGTGCCTTTATACGTAAAGTTATGGGTCCTCCTATTAAAACGTTAGAAGGTAAAGAACGAGATGATATTCTATTACTGCTAGCAATGACAGAACCGTTTAAGGCTACTAACAATCAGCACAGTTTTACAGAGTACTACATGATAGGTCAAACAGAATATCACCTAACAACGTTTCCTGGAGAGAATGTTATTGTTGATGAGATGTTACCAGAGGACAACTAATGAGATTAATTAACGATGAGTATAACGACTGTTGGGTCTGGGTTGAAGACCATAACGAAGACTTAGAGTTAAGCCCTCACTTTGATTACGAAGAAGATGCAATAATGTGGCGAGATAGAATGAAGAAAGAATTAAACAAATGACAGTAGGTTTTACCTGTTCAACCTTTGACTTGTTTCATGCAGGACACGTTATCATGTTGAAAGAAGCAAAAACTCAATGTGATTATCTTATTGTTGGATTGCAAACTGACCCGACTATTGATAGAAAAGAAAAAAACAAACCTGTACAATCAGTGTTTGAACGCTTTGCACAACTACAAGCATGTAAGTATATTGACGAAATTGTAGTATATGCAACCGAAAAAGAGCTAGTTGACATCTTGCTTAGTTATCCTATTGATGTTAGAATACTAGGAGGAGAGTATGAAGATAGAGACTTTACCGGTAGGGCAGAATGCATACAGCATGGTATTAAGTTTTATTTCAACACTCGAGAACACAGCTTTTCTACAACTGAATTAAGACACCGAGTAGTAGAAGCAGAAGCAAATAAAATGATGAAAGCTCATAATGGACCATTGTAAAACTTGCAATAAACAATACAGCGCAAACTGTGATTATAACCAAGGACGTTGTCCTCACCATCCACCTATGATTAATATACAACCAAAAGACACAAGTAAAGGTCACTTTTATGTGAGCCTTGTAAAAAGCGGTATTCGAATTGTTGCAGGAGGTTGCTTAATTACAGGCAATATTCTAATGGCAGGCGTTTGCCTTATTATGGCAGAAATATTAGGCATTGTTGAAGAAATTGTATAAGCTTAGATATTTTTTAACTGGCGGAACACTGGTAAGTAAAACATTTCTAACCTTACATGAAGCTGTGACATACAGCGTGTATAGGGTCGGATTTATGCAGACACACGAACTTTATAAGGTAAATGAAAATGAAAGAATTATGGGTAGAAAAGTATCGTCCTAAAACTGTCGAAGGATATGTATTTAGAGATGAACATCAAAAAGCACAGATCCAACAATGGATTAAAGACGGAAGTATTCCTCACTTGCTGTTAAGCGGTAATGCTGGTATCGGCAAAACTACACTTGCTAAGATTTTGTTTAACGAACTCAAAGTTCAAGAGTTTGACATCTTAGAGATTAACGCAAGTCGTACTAACTCAGTTGATGATGTTCGTGATAAGATTGTTAACTTTGTACAGATGATTCCATTCGGAGACTTCAAGGTTGTACTTCTAGACGAAGCAGACTATTTGAGTCCAAACGCACAGGCAGCACTTCGTGGTGTGATGGAGGAGTATCATACTACTGCAAGGTTCATCCTAACTTGCAACTATCCTAACAAGATCATTCCAGCTATTCACAGTCGCTGCCAAGGCTTTCACATTGCAAAAGTTGATCAAACAGAGTTCACTGCTCGTATGGCAACTATCCTTATGGAAGAAAACGTACAGTTTGATCTTGACACTCTAGATACCTTTGTCAAAGCAACTTACCCAGATCTTCGTAAGTGTATTAATATGGTACAGATGAACAGTATGGAAGGTGCCCTTCATACTCCTGAAAAAGGAGACAGCGGCGGTGCTGACTATAAGATTGAAATGGTTGAACTGTTTAAGAAGGGCAAGATTCAAGAGGCTCGTAAACTTGTTTGCGGACAGGCTCGCCCTGAAGAGATGGATGAAATTTATCGTTGGTTATATGATAACATTGAAATCTTCGGTGATGAAGCAAGCCAAGACAAAGCTGTGTTGATTATTAAACAAGGTCTTGTTGATCATACATTGGTTATTGATCCTGAAATTAACTTGGCTGCTACATTAATTCGTCTTGCTAACGTATGAAACAAAAATATATAGATTTATATATGGACTGGGCGAGTCGTGCATCAGATCTCAGTCATGCCGTTAGACTACAAGTCGGTGCTGTGATTGTTAAAGACGATTCAGTTATTAGCTACGGCTACAATGGTATGCCTGCTGGATGGGACAACACTTGCGAAGACAAGGTATGGGATAACGGTGCAGGTGGCTGGCTAGATCCTGAAGAGATTGAGGCTAAGTATCCTTACGAAGGATGGCACGAAGGTGCTCAACGAAATGTTCGTTACGGATTAAAAACGAAACCTGAGGTATTACATGCCGAATCTAATGCCATTGCCAAGCTAGCCCGCTCAAGCCAAAGCGGCAGTAATGCTGATATTTTTATTACTCATGCTCCTTGTTTGGATTGCGCCAAACTTATATATCAAAGCGGCATATCTAGCGTATATTATAGAAATAGTTATAGAGACACCGCAGGAATAGAGTTCCTAGAAAAATCAGGAATCACAGTTACACAAATACAAAAGGGCGCATAAAGCGCCCTTTTTTATCTCTTATTCATCGCCGTAAATTTTTAAAACTTCGGCAACTGCTTTGTGTCGTTCAATATCTTTATGATCAAATCTAGCAACATCAATATGTTGATATCTCCTGTCTTCGACTCGAGTAATAAAATCAATCAAACCATTGTCTTTTAATCTATCTGCTTGAGCTAAATCTCCTGTAACTACCATCTTAGAATTTTCTCCAAGACGGGTTAATAACATTTTCATTTGATTCTGCGTGGCGTTTTGCATTTCGTCTGCAATAATGTACGCATTTTTAAACGTACGGCCGCGCATATATGCAAGTGGGCTTATTTCGATAATTCCATCTTCTAGCATGGCTGCTATCTCTTTAGTTTGATAGTATTCTCCTAAAACATCAAAAATAGGTCTTGTCCAAGGTGCCATCTTTTCATTAAGCGTACCTGGCAAGAATCCTAAATCTTCATCAACGGAAACGGCGGGTCTTGTCACTATAATTTTTTCAATAATGCCTTCTTGAAGTAATTTAATGCCATGCATAACAGCCATGATTGTTTTACCCGTACCAGCAGGGCCGATAGCAAAGACAATGCTTTTTTTATCATCTTGTAGTTTTTGTAGGTAAGTTTCTTGGTTTTTATTGCGAGGCAATAGTGTTACTTTATGCTTCTTTTGAGGTGCATAGTTTTGAAAGTCAATTACATTGACATTTGAAGTAAAACGTTTTTTTACGCGGTTTTTACTCATTCAGTTCTCCCACTTTTTAAAAGTAAAGTAGGACAATGTAGTGACCGCCCAGTAACTACAGAGGTCCTACACTATTACTTAGTTCTTTTGGGCTAAAGTAATAACATAAGATATCATTTTAGGCTAGATAAATAACTGTAACAATTGTGGAAGTCATTATGCTAGATATTTTAGAAGTTATCAAAAACGTAGAGTCAATATACAACACAAACAGCAATCTTTCAGTGTTAAAAGACTTTGAAAGAGTGTTGGACGAGATGGATATGTATGTCTACGAAAACTGGGAAGATGGGGAACTATGTAGTGGTCCTCATATAGATCGTCATTGGATCAAGGCTAGTTTCATGTGGCCCCAAGATAAAATGCCGAATCCGATGGGAGGTAAACGCCTATTAGATTACGGATGTAAAGTCAAATATGAAAAGACCTTTTTAGTAGAACCTCGAAAAGTAGAAACACATGACGATTTGAGACCAAACACACAAAAAGGAAAACTGGATAGAAAACCAGTATGGGTTGTAGAAATTAATATGCCTAAGAAGCTAGCGGCTGACATTTATAATGGTTATATGTCAAAGATGAAAGAAAATATGGGTATTGGCCGTACTGAAGGAACACAAGCAGCACCAAGCGAGCCAGCTGATACTGCGGCTGCTGCCGCACCAGCAGCACCAACAGCGGCTGCACCAGCAGCAGCACCTGCTGTAACACCAGGAGCAGCATAACATGGCGTTACATTCAAATGATCTAGTACATCTTGTTAGTAATATTTTTGAAATAGACAGTTATGCTAGTAAGATGGGCTCTGATAACGATGTTGTTGTATTGAGCTTTACTGTAGAAGATCACGAACCAGCAACTGATCTTGTTAACTTTATCGAAAGAGGATATGAATTTGTACTTGACGCTGATTCAACTCCGGGTGAATTAAAGGATGGCCGTTATAAAGTGTTTGTTGAAATGGAACGTAACAAGCATGTACCTGAACAAATCATGGAGATTTTAAGCGGTGTACAAAGACTAACTGGTATTGACGATTTTAAATTTCGATACTATAAGAGTTTTACTAGTATACCAGTTAGTGAAGAAACTCTTTCAGAGAATATTCCTACTAGCAAACAAGATTACGAAGTAACAATTAAAGAAAATTCACTAAACAACTTTAGTAATTTTTTTAATCGTAGTTTTATTGAAGCAGTTAGTGCAGACAACGAAGATTTAATTTTTCAAAAAATGTATTCTGATCCGTTAAGAATGCGTATAAAAGGATTTGGAACAACACAGGCAGTATATGAAAGTTTGCCGGGAAGAATCATGCTAGAAAGTAAAGACATGGCAGAAGTTCTATTTTTAAGTAAATATCTCGGTAACTATAATATTACTAAAGTAAACGGAGTGTATGTATTTGAAAACAGCGGTTATGCCGTAGCATTGGAGAAACTATGAGTTTTACATTTGAATTTAAAAAAGCACATTTAGCGGAAATGATAGGTAAGAACCCTTATCTAGACTATTGGTACGATGCATTGAATCAAATTCTTCCAGAGTATAAAATTAATACTCCTGAAAGAGTAGCAGCGTTTATTGCTCAGTGCGCTCACGAAAGTGGCAATTTTAAATTCCTACAAGAGAATTTAAATTACAAAGCAGAAAGTTTAACTAAAACTTTTAAGAAATACTTTCCTACACTAGAGTCTGCACAGCCTTATGCTAAAAATCCTCAAATGATTGCCAACAAGGTCTATGCCAATCGTATGGGCAACGGTGACGAAGCGTCAGGTGACGGATATCGCTACCTAGGACGTGGACTAATTCAATTAACTGGTAAGAATAATTATACATTCTTTGCAGCCAGTGTAGGTATTGAAAACATGGAAGAATGTGTAGAGTACTTAGGAACATTCGAAGGTGCCGTACAAAGTGCATGTTTCTTCTGGGAACAAAATAATCTAAATCAATGGGCAGATGCAGGTGATATCCTTACACTAACCAAGCGTATTAACGGTGGTACTATTGGCTTAGAAGATCGTATTAAACACTACAATCACGCTCTGCACGTTCTCGGAGTACATTAATATGTGGTTACTGTCATTCTTACCTGACACTTTGTTAATGTACATAGTCAACATAGTGTTGATTGCAGGAGTGGTCAGTTTCATTCTAGCATTTTTTGTACTTCACAAAATCTTAAACAAAATTCCCGGCCTATCAAAATATGTAACAGTAATTCAAATTGGTAGTGCTGTACTATTAACTGCGGGAATCTATTTCAAAGGTGGTTACACTACAGAAATGATGTGGCGTGATCGAGTTAAAGAGTTAGAAGCTAAAGTAGCGGCGGCAGAAGCTGAGTCTAAGAAAGAAAATGTTGTTATACAAGAAAAAATTGTAAAACAAAAAGAGTTTATCAAAGGCAAAACTGAATACATTACTCAATACATAGATAAAGAAGTTGTTAAAAAAGAAGAAGTTATCAAGTATGTAGAACGTTGTCCTGTACCTCAACCTATTATTGATGCACATAATGCAGCGGCAGTTATGAACAAAGCAGCGGAGGGGCCTAAGAAATGAAAGCAATTATTTTAGGCGTTGTTGTGTTATTAGCAGGATGTAGCACACCTACTCCAGTTAAAAGAAACTTTCCAGATGCAGTACCTACTCTACAAGAAAAATGTCCAACATTAAACACTATTGAAGGTACAAACGTACCAATAACAGATTTGTTAAAAACTGTAGTTAAAAATTACGGCTTATACTATGAATGTGCTAACAAAGTAGATGGATGGAATGAGTGGTACGACAAGCAGAAAAAACAGTTTGAAACTGTTAAATAATAGTATATAAAGGAGCTGAGTAATGCAAGATAAAAAATTACTCAAGTGGGTGTTTGTATTACTATTAGCACCTCTTGCGTTAGCATATTTTAGTAACGGTGACAGTTTTCGTTACCCTTGCCAAAATCCAGATAACTGGGATAAACAAATATGCAAGTTGCCAACATGTGATGTAACTCGCACATGTCCCGAGCATATTTTTAAAGGTCAACGTGACCCAAGATTAGGACCTCCAAAAGATGAACCAGCTAAAACAATTTCTGCGCCGGCTATGGCGCCTAACACACAAGGAGTCAGTTGTGGAAAATAATCAACCTGAACACATTTATACTGAAGAAGAATTAATGGCCCGATTGAAATTTTTCATCGGAATTTGCCTATCATTGACATTGTTCGGTATTGTATTTGTTGTGCTATATTCATTGATATTTGTTACACAACCGCTGAACGCTATTAGCCCAATTGATCAAAAGTTCTTTGAACTGATCATTCCTATTGCTACATTCTTAACTGGTACACTAAGTGGTATCATGTTAGCTAGTCCAGGTGACAAAGAAGCACAGAAAGAAGCATTAAAGGCGGCAAATTCTGGATGGGATAGAGGACCAAAAAGCTCATCAACAACAATTAGTGGACCATTCGGTGCTCAGACTATTTCTTCAACAAACAACGGTGGCTTTGGATCTATGTCATCGGGATTTGGAGCAGGACCTGCGTTTGGTGCTACACCAACTAGCAGTTTTGGAAATAATGTATCAACAGGCTTCGGAGCACCTATTGGATTTGGAGCAGCGCCAGCGCAAAGCTTCAATCCTCCAAGTGCGCCAATGATGTCTAGCACAGGTAAACCAATGCCGATGCAACCAGATCATCCCGAACTGTAATATATTATGAAAGCCCATAGTAAAGAAGATTGGATGAATTCTAAATGGCGTCCAGCTATGGGTTGGAGTTACATGTTAACTTGTATTGCAGACTTTGTTATTTTTCCAATATTGTGGAGTCTGTTGCAGGCTTTAGATAAGGGAAGCGTTACTATACAATGGCAACCTATTACACTACAAGGCGCAGGTTTGTACCATATTGCAATGGGTGCAGTACTAGGAGTTGCTGCATATGGTCGAACACAAGAGAAACTAGGAGGAGCAAACAATGGCGGACCCGCCCTACCATCAAATGTCAATACAACATATACACCTCCGGCGACAGTTGGACAGCAACCCGGCGGCAACATTGGTACACCAATGGCAACGACCTTTACACAATCATTCGAACAACTCCAATCAATGGGAAGCGGATTTAACAATGGAGGCTCATTTGGCACAAGTCACCCAGGCTACGGCGCAGTACCTCCAGCAACCATACTCACATCAAGAAGCGGAAAGATTGGCCCACAACAACCAAATTTCCCAGAACTATAAAGGAATATAAAATGAAATTTTTAACAACATTATTCGTAGCAGGATTTTTAGCAGCAGGTTCTGCTTATGCAGCCGATGATAAAGCAGCACCAGAAACTAAAAAAGTTTGTGTTGATATTCAGGGCAAAGACGGCAAGCCAGTTATCGATCCAAAAACTAAACAACCAAAACAAGATTGTAAAACTGTTAAAGTTCACAAAAAGTTTGAAGGTACTAAAGTCGAAGACGCCAAGAAAAAATAAACATTTTTTTACTTGACATATATAAGAAGGTATAGTATAATACACTATACCTTTTTTTATCAATATGGATCATTATCAAACGTTAGGTGTTTCAAAAACTGCAAGTCAGGACGAAATCAAAAAGGCCTATAGAAAGTTAGCAACAAAGCATCATCCTGACAAAGGAGGAGATACTGCAACTTTTCAGTCCATTGCACAGGCATATGACACACTAAGTGATCCTGTTAAAAGAGCACAATACGATTCTCCGCAACACAGCTTTGATCCATTTACACAAGGTAGCGGACAAGGATGGCATGATGTAAGTTCTATGTTCGGCGGAAATCCGTTTGAACAATTCTTTAGGCAAACACAACAACCTAACAGAAGAAAAAATAGAGATCTAAACATTAGAGTAAACGTTAACTTTAAACAAAGTTATCTCGGAGCGGATTTAGAAGCAAGCTATCAATTGCCTAATGGTAAAAAACAAACAGTTATAATACAAGTTCCTGCAGGAGTAGAATCAGGACAAGTTATTAGATATCAAGGCATGGGGGACGACAGTTCACCTAATTTGCCGCGGGGAGATCTTAATGTAACTGTTATGGTACAACGTAGTCAAGAGTTTGACCGTAGAGGAAATGATTTAATTGCCTATTGTGTTATTAATCCAATTGAAGCAATGACTGGATGTACTAAAATTGTTAATCATTTAAATGGCACTGGGATTAGATTTAATATTCGGCCCGGTGTTCAACATGGTACCGAATATGTCAGTAGCAATTTAGGATTTACTAACCTAAGAGGACAGTCTGGAAATCTTATTATTATAGTGGGTATTGATATTCCTGTTTTAACTGATCCAGATCTTAAAATTAAATTTGAAGAACTCTACGCCGAACTAATTGACAAATCAAAATAATACTGTATAATAAATTAATTACAACGAGGAAATTTATGGTAGAACCAAGTAACGAACTGCAACTAGTATTTGAAAAAGCAATCGATGTTGCTAAGAAACTTAAACACGAATACTTGACTTTGGAGCATTTGCTTTTTGCTATGCTATGCGAAGAAACTTTTACCAAATGCGTTCAAGGGTACGGAAGTGATCCGGAATTTATTAAGAAAAATCTAGAACATTATTTAAAAAATAAATGTGACGATATTATTAGTGAGTCTGATGCTAAACCTCGTAAAACACAAACTGTAGAACGTGTACTCAATCGTGCGTTTACACAGGTTCTGTTTAATGGCCGTCAACGTATTGAAAGTACTGATGTATTCCTTGCTATGATGAGTGAGAAACGTAGCTTTGCAGCTTACTACATTCAGCAAGCTAACATTGATAAAGACAAATTTGCAGACTATCTCAACAACGAGATGGACTCTACTGTAGAACAAGAAGAAGAGCCGCGTGACAATCAAAGTGATCGTGCTCTAAAGAGTTTTACAACTAACCTTAACGAAGCTGTTAAGAAAAACAAGATTGATCCAGTTATCGGTCGTGTAGAAGAACTTGAGAATGTAGCATTGGCAATGGGCCGTCGTAGCAAGAGCAACGTTATTCTTGTAGGTGATCCAGGTGTAGGTAAGACTGCAATTGCAGAAGGTCTGGCTTACAATATTGTGCAAGGTGCAGTTCCGGACTTCCTTAAAGACTACACTGTATTCAACTTGGACATTAGTGCAATGCTTGCAGGATCTAAGTACCGCGGCGATTTCGAAGAACGTTTTAAGTTGGTGTTGAAAGCATTAGGCAAGAAAGGTAAGACTATCTTGTTCATTGACGAAGCACATATGATTAGCGGTGCTGGTTCAGCTAACAATAATGCTAACGACCTTGCTAACATGATGAAGCCTGCATTGAGCAAAGGCAACATTAAAGTAGTTGCTTCAACTACCTGGGAAGAATATCGCAAACACTTTGAAAAAGATCGTGCATTGATGCGTAGGTTCCAACGCATTACTGTTGACGAGCCTAGCAAAGAAATGAGCTTCCAGATCCTTAAAGGTATTAAGAAATACTACGAAGAACATCATAAGGTTAAGATTAAAGACGAAGCTATTAAGGCAGCTATTGACTTGAGCGTTAAGTATCAGAACGATAAAAAGCTTCCTGACAAAGCAATTGACTTAATTGACTTGGCTTGCAGTCGATTCAATTTAAAGATTGTAGAAACTCGTACAGTAGGCGAAAGCGAGATTCAATATGAATTGGCTAAAGTTGTTAACATGCCTGCAGAAACTATTGCTGAACAAGAAAGTTCTACATTAAACAATCTTGAATCACAGCTAAAGGCAGAAGTTTATGGACAAGAAGCTGCCATTACAGAAGTAGTTGACAAAATCCTTGTTAGCCGTGCTGGATTGAAACCTGACAATCGTCCAGTTGGTGCGTTTGTGTTCATGGGTCCAACAGGTACAGGTAAAACTGAAACTGCCAAGAGCTTGGCAAAGAACTTGGGTGTTAAACTTGTGCGCTTTGATATGAGTGAGTATCAAGAGAAGCATAGTGTTAGCAAGCTAATCGGTAGCCCTCCTGGTTATGTAGGCTTTGAAGAAAATGCAGGCTTACTGATTACTAAGATTCAAGAGCATCCGAATTGTGTATTGCTGTTAGACGAGATTGAAAAGAGCCATCCTGACGTTTCAACTATCTTGTTGCAAATGATGGACAATGGTTTTATCACTGGTTCAAACGGAAAGCAAGCAGATTGCCGTAACATTATCTTAATCATTACTACCAATGCTGGTGCAAGTGATGCTGAAAAGAACAAGATCGGTTTTGGTACACAAGAAGTTACTTATAGTGACACAGCATTAAAGAAATTCTTTGCTCCTGAGTTCCGTAATCGACTAGATGCTGTTGTTACATTCAGCAAGTTGACTAAAGAAACAATGACTAAGGTTGTTGATAAGTTTATTGATGAGTTACGTGCCCAAGTTAAAGAAAAAGGCGTTAAGATCAAGATCAACAAAGAAGCTCTTAACTACTTGATTGACAAAGGCTTTGATCCTAAAATGGGTGCTCGTCCGTTACAACGTGTTATTGACAAAGACATTAAACGCAGTCTTGCTAAAATGATGTTGTTTGGTGAGTTAAAGAATGGCGGCACTGCTAACATTACACTAGATAAAGATCAGTTGATGATTGTTGCTGTTACTAAAGCTACAAAACCAATAGTACAGAATGAAACTACCGAAATCAGTTCTGATTAAAGAAACAGTAAGTCTGTTTGCAAACAAGTACAAGTATAAAATTGTACTTGTTTGTCCTATTGCTGGTTGGTTTAGAGGCAATAAGTTAGATTATGTTTTAGAAAAACTCAATGAAGGACATTTTCCTTCTTGGGTTAAGATAAAAACAAAAGAAGATTTAGAATATTGTTTTAAACTTAGAGATTTAATGTCTACTCTAGGAGATTACGAACTGCGTATCGAAAGTCCTAGAATCAATCTTTATACAAATGACAGCACAACCATTGAAAAATTAGCATCATTAGATGATCAAAGAGTCAAGTTTATATGTTTGCCTAATAGAACTAGTCCTGTTCTAGAAAAAGACAATGTTATTGTTAAAACACTAGACTATAAGTACAAAATACATATAGGCGCTACTAGACAAGATTATCAAAGCTTTTTAAATTGGAGTGATGGTAATGACAAGTTAAGATTAACTAAACGTATTAAAAAAGACTTAGGTAAGGGATTTAGTTGGGGCGGCGGTTATTTCTATGTTAAAGACGATAAAACACTTACAATGGTACGTATGTTTTTAGGTAGTGTTATTAGTAGGATAGAAACTGTAATCAAAGCTTAATAACGAATCCCTTATTTCGATAAATATAACGAAGTAAGGGATTTCTTACGACAGGACTTAAATTATGAATGTTAATGAATTATTCGGAAACGAGGATGATAAGAAAAAAGATTTAGGATATGATCTTAAAGATGATGTGATCTTTTTTATGAATAACGATCCAGAATTTTATCGAAAACGCTATTTTCCTGCAATGCTTAAATTTGACGAGTATTGCAAAGAAGGAAAAAACATTTCTCCAAAAGGATTTGAACGATTGGTTAGAGAAGCTTATGCTATCTATCAAAACAAGTTTCCTGTAGAAGGACTAGAAAAAACCTTAAAAGATGACATGTGCAAAGAAATCTGCGAAGAAATTCACAAACGCGAAATTAAAAATTGCGAAGATGGCGCATACGATTTAGAGGATTGACATGTTACTTAGAAATTTGTTTGAAGTAAAAATGCCAAGTGCTGATGCAGCATTTGCATTCGGTCGATTCAACCCTGCTCATCAAGGACACATAGAAGTATACAAAGCTGTACAAGCAGCGGGTAACAAATGGTTCATTGGAACAAATCCCAGTACACATGGACCTAACGACCCATTAACGTTTAAAGAAAAGTCGGCATGGATGCAGGCTATATATCCTCCTATTAAAGGACACATTCTTCCGGAGCAAAGTGTTGTTACATTAGCAAGTAAACTATATGAACTCTTAGGCGATGACAAAACTATTGCCTATGTAACAGACGGTAACGATTGGGCATGGGCTGGCAAGCTGTTAAATGACTACAACGGTAAAGAAGGTCCTCACGGTTACTATAAATTTAGAGCAATCAAGCACGTAGAAAGCCCTCGTGTAAGTTCAGCAACTGCACTTCGAACCGCAGCTCGAGCTAATGACGAAGCTGCTTTTTATGCAGCCAGCGGAACAGATCCTAAGTTAACAGTTAACGGTCAAACTTATTTTGACACTGTAGTTGCTGCGGTAGGCGCGAATCCAGAAAAGCCAAAAAAAGTTGCTAAGAAAAAGCAACCTGAAGTAACAGAAGTTGCAGCCGCAGACGAAACTATTCCTACAACTGAGTTCGTCAAAGGCATTTATAGTTTAGCAGCAGAATACGGATCAGAAGCTCCTAATCCCGAAGCAGTTAAAAAGATGATGGTGCTTGCACCAAATCAAGAAGTTGATGTTCAAAAGACATTTCAGAAAATAATAGCAGCATTCCAATCACAACTTCCTAAGATTCAGCAAATGATGTCTGAGTTAGATGCAATAATTAAACAGGCAGAAGGCCAAGGTGTAGCGGAAGATATTGATTTAAAAACAAGTCTGCAAGAACTATCTAATGATATGTTAGGAAAGTATAAAAAAGCAGCAGGAGCAGATGCTAAGAAAGCAGATGCATCAGGTGACTTTAAACGCGGTGATAAAAGATTCAGTGGTATTGTAAAAGCTACTAACAAACAGTTTGCTAACGACACAAAGAAGTCTAAATGAAACAATATAAAATCACCGCAGCAGATTTAAATCAAGACAGTCCAGACGATGCCTATTTGTCCCCTGATGATCCTATTCACGAGATAAAAGCATTAGCGGGACTAGGCGGATTAGGGGGCGTTGCTAGATTACATGAATATAGAGCAAGTCAAACAAGCTACGGAGAAACGTTTGGACAATCAGGTCAAGAAAAAGCCAAAATTATGCGTAAGAATAATATTCGTGCCGGAGACCCTGAATGGTTTAAACTGTGGTTCAGCCTTCCTTACATGACTGGAGAGAAATCCCATGAAAGTAAGTGAAATTTTAGAAAACTTTGCTGATGGTCGAAACCCTCAAGATAAGGGCGATAGCAAGCGTCACGGTATTAATACCAAGGCAAGTGTAAGCAGTTTACGTAAGACTGCTAAACAGGGAGGACGCAAAGGTCAACTTGCACACTGGTTAGCAAATATGAAGGCAGGAAGGGCTAAGAAAAAATGAGAATACGAGAAATAACAATGGCAGAAAGCGCCACAGCAGGTGCTACAAGTACAGCTAATATAGGTACTGTAGTAAATCCGCATATTAGCCCAGGTAAAGCACGTGGTAAAAAAAGCTATTTAGGCGATCCTTGGGGCGGAAAAAGCGGTACTAAAGCACCTCCGCAGCCTAAAGTAGTACAGCCTAAAAACTCAGACGGAACTGCTAAATCTGCACATGATATTAAAGGTGCTAGTCTTTTTGGCGGCCCAGTAGCAAAACGATAAATATACTAAACATTGGAGTTAACCATGCCAGACATGAATATGATGAACACACCCCGTCCAAACCCGGATGATAGAGAAGCCGCAATGGCTCGCGCTGACTTGTACAAGTTGGCCAATTACAGTACAAAACTATTTAAAATGATCCAAGATGGTGATCAACTAGAAGGTTGGGTACAGGCTAAAATTACTAAATCTGCTGATTACATTGCATCAGTATATCACTTCATGGAATATGAAATGAAGTTTAGTGAATACGGAGAAAGATTAGAAACAGCAGACATGTATAGTGAATCAGTCAAACGTGAATTCAAACGCAAATTAACTGAAGCAAAAGTCAAGCTAGAAAAACTTAAAGAAAAGAATCAAAAGGATCTTGACGAAGGCTGGGAAGACATGATGGCAGCAAATAAAAAAGCTGCTAGCGAAAAAGGCACTGGCAAGTTTGATGTAAAGAAAACTAGCACTGGTACACAGTATACTCGTAAATCAAGTACATTTACAGACGGTGGTGATGACAGTGATACAAAGAAAGCTAAAAAGAAAATCAAAGCAAATGAAAATGCTCCGTTAACGCCTGCACAAGGTGCCGCTTTAATGAAGAGTAAAGATCCTAATGCCTATAACAAAATGAAGGGCATCAAGACTCCTGCTAAAACAACTACAGCAGTTAGCGATCCAGAAGGTGTTCCACCTAAACCAGGAGCAACTAAACCAGTTAAAGAAGGTAGCAAGCCAGATTTCTTAGACATGGACAAAGATGGCAACAAAAAAGAGCCAATGAAAAAGGCAGTTGCTGACAAGAAGACTACCGAAGCATTAAAAGGCGGTCAAAGAAAGTTAGATGTTGATAAAGACGGCAAACTAGAAAAGAGCGACTTTGCTAAACTACGTGCTGGCAAAGATGTTAAAGAAGCCAAATCTGAAAAATTCGATCCACTAAAGCATGTTAAGAATCCTACTAAGGGTGAAAAAGATGCTGCTAAAGATGTCAAGCGTGGTAGCTATGCAGATCGTGCAGCTATGTTACGTTCAGCAGAAAAAGATGGTCGTTTAAAAGAAGCATCAAAGCCGGACTTCTTAGACATGGATAAAGATGGCAACAAAAAAGAACCAATGAAAAAGGCAGTTGCTGATAAAAAGAAAAATCCGTTTGCTAAAAAGTAATGGAACAAGACGACACGTATAAGAGACTAAGGGCTAACTGCCCTTGTCACTGTTTACCACATTGCGGTCACAGTTGTTTAAGTTGTGACTACTGCACAGAATGTGAATGTGAAGACTGTCGTCGTATAGAAGAGTTTAAAGGACTTAACTAATGGATATGAAGAAAATATTGCAGGCTATTGATGGACAGACTACAAAGCCTCAAGCCGAAGTAGGAGACATGGCACGATTTGTATCCATTATTGCAGAAGGTGCCGGCAAATTAAATCGATTAACAGCGGCGGAAAGCATTGCTGTTAATCATTACACTGAATACAAAACTCCATCTGAAGAAACAAAAAGCAAGCCAAGTTTAATAGACAAATACTTTAAACAGGCTGAGCAAGAATTTGCTGAAAGTCAAAATGCTAAAACTGAAAAAGTTAAGCAACTTGCAGAACGAGTGTCAAACAAAGTTGGAAATTTTGGACACCAATCAACATTTAAAAAGCATATTTCACAATCTCAGACTCCTCCTGAAAACATTATTCAAATGGCAAAAAAAGGTGCAAGAGTCGATAACAACCGTAGATATAAAAATGAAGAAACTGATCCTGTAGATACTGTTACTTTAGATATTCCTCTGTTGTTAAGAATAATGGAATACTCTAAAGAAGATGCACAAGACGATATGGCTCTACATGATGTTACACAAAGACTTATTGAACTAAGTAAAAAAGTAGATGTAATTGACATGAGTCATTATGATGCCATTGTGTCCGGAAATGTTGATGAAAGCTTACGTACAGATAATCCCTGCTGGAAAGGTTATAAACCAGTAGGAACTAAAAAGAAAGGCGGTCGCACAGTTCCTAACTGTGTGCCAAAATAACACACTACCTTAGGACCTTTGCGTTATATAAGTGTGGCCCGGCTGCTGGGCAAGGAAAGCGATTCGCTACCGTGGACTTTAAAGTGAGCACAAATAATAAATATATTATAGATATAGGATTATAAAATGGACTTAAAAGCACTCATTGCTAAGATGGATCAAATCGAAAGCAAGCAACTTCTTAATGAAGGTTTTCCTACTGTAGCAGATGCCAAGGCTCGTGCTGATAAGGAAAAAACAACTGGTAAATTTGACAAGAAAGAAATCAAACCAGGTGTTACACAGTATACTCGTAAATCAAGTACATTTGACGATGGCGGCAAAGATTCTGATCAAAAGAAAGCTGAAAAGAAAAAGAAAAACGAAGGCATTGTTTTTAGAAGCTCTATTGCACAAGAATTACTAAGAGAGTTTAACTTAGAAGAAGCACCTGTTGCTAATCCTTACCAAGGTGCAGATGCTGAAAAGTTTGCTGCAATGAGCCCAGCAGATCAAGCATGGTTAACTAAAGGTGGCGGCAAACCTGATATCAACGATGAGTTTATTCTTGCTCGCGCACCAAACAAAGGTAAGGCAGTTGCAAAACCGGCACCGACGGCACCAGCGGCGGCAGGTGCGGCAATAGGAGGGGCGGCAGCGGCAGCAACTGGTGCACCAACTGATGTTGTAAATCCAGACGAAGAAGAAAAAGCTAAAGAAGTTGCAGCAGCAGCGGCAGCACCAGCGGCAGCACCAGCGGCAGCTCCAGAAGCTGCACCTAAAATCGATCCTGCTAAACTAGCAAGATTTAAAGAACTATTAGCAAAAGCATCTAAATAATAATGAACACTATTTCTGATTCGTTAAACAAGATTCGATTAATCGAATCTCAACAGTTAACTGAAGCTCCTGCAACAACAGTAGCAGCACCAGTTGCTGCTAAAACGGGTGGAAAACTATTGGGTAAAGTATTACCAGGGGCAGGGGCAGCATTAAGTGCATATGATGCAAACAACAGATTAAAAGCTGGGGATAAGACAGGCGCTGCTATTGCAGGTATAACAGGTGCTGCAAGTTTAATTCCAGGAATAGGAACCGGAGCTGCCATTCTAGGTACAGGAATTCAAGCTGCAAGAGACAAATGGAGAACTGGCAGTTGGTTACCCGATGACGAACAAGTTGCTGCGGCAGCGGCGAAAGATCAACCTGCTCAAGCGGCAGCTCCTGCTGCACCAGCAGATCCTGCACAACCAAAAGTACAAGTACCGCCAGGCGGAGATCCAAAAGTATTTGCACTACAACAACAGCTTATTGCAAAAGGTGCAAAAATAAAAGCGGACGGAAAAATGGGTCCAATGACTCAAGCAGCTATGAAACAGTTTCCAGGTATACAGTTAGCTGGCAAAATAAATAAAGTAAAAGGAACAGTTATGTCAGAATCAGAAAAAATTGCAGCTTTAAGAGCAAAGCTATTTGAATTAGATGCTCCTGCTGAACAATTAAACGAGCGTAATCCATTAACCTTGCTTCAAAAAGGCAGAGATGCATTAAGCGGAACTAGAAATGCATTAGCAAATTTCGGAAGAGGTGCATCAGGTCAGGCTCCAAGAACAGCCACAGGACAATTTACACAAGCAGGTGGAGCAACTAAGGCAGGCCGAGCAGTAGGAGCAGCTACTCAAGCTGTTAAGAAAAATCCTGTTACTACTGCACTAGCAACTGGAGCCGCAGCCGGAACTGCAGGTTATATGGCAGGCCGCGGAAATCAACCACAAACTACAAATAAGCCGCCAGTTGGTGGAAATCCAGCGGCGCCGGCGGCACCAGCTGCGGCAGCACAAACAGCACCAACAGCACCTGCATCTTCATTAACTACAGATGAAGAAGGAGAAATGGGTGTACTAGCTCAAGAATTTGATTCTATGATGGGACAAGATCCTGAACTAGATAAACTAATATTACAATATCAGAAATTAAGACCTGGCGCAGCTGATGCTGGACCTTAAATAAAAAGCGCCCTAGGGCGCTTTTTTAATGGAAGTGTTCTTGAAAACAATGCATTACTTCATGTCCTACATCGGCTTCAGTAGGACGTTTCTTAGTAATGATTCTACAGGTTTTACCTTTCCATACTGCACAAGCTGTCATATTGTAAGGAAGCTTGTGTCCATACTTTGCATATTCTGCGGCGCAGGCTTTGTTTACATCATCAACTACTTCCCAAGTAATGGTTACAGATTTACGTAGGTTCTTTGTAGCATCATATGTTTGGGCTACTGTAGATCCTGCGAAAGCCAATAAAGTGATAAAAGCTAGTGTTTTCATAAATCAATTATAACATCGTTTGAGCTTTTTAGCAAATCATTTGGCTATTGACTTCTAATGATAACTAATGTATACTAGTATTTTAAGGAGTAGTTATGTCAACACGTATGTATGGGCCGGAAGAAAAAGCCAAATTGGAACGTCTTATTAACGAAGGCTCAACCGTTTTGCGAGAAATTGAAGATTTAAAAGAAGGTTTGAAAGAAACTGTTAAAG
>Ga0315909_10001746_pt1 | contig 28805 bp, 21 predicted proteins | sample LakEriMetagenome_11_FD_203527 | JGI IMG/M metagenome (GOLD analysis project Ga0315909, IMG submission 203527) | Freshwater fungal communities from buoy surface, Lake Erie, Ohio, United States - Buoy 2 MA125 | ecosystem: Environmental > Aquatic > Freshwater > Lake | place: USA: Lake Erie, Ohio... | reverse complement strand
TGAAATTCCCGAAGACCTTAAAGGTGAAGCATTTGCTGGGTGTGACCCTGGCTACCGAGATAGTACTGCTTATTGCGCTATCGTGTACGATTGGAACCGCGATTGCTTTTTTATTGTCGACGAATACCTAAAGTCGGAACAGACTACTGCTGAGCACGCGGCTGCGTTTACTGAGTTAAATAATCGGCACGGAGTTGAAGTCACATTTATTGATAGTGCAGCTGCACAGTTTGCATCGGACCTTGCTTATTTATACAACATTTCAACCACCAAAGCCAAAAAAGATGTCTTACCAGGCATTGCGTATGTTCAGACCTTGCTACAACAAGGTCGATTAAAGGTTGCCCCACATTGCACTAATGTGCGAGCCATGTTTGACCAGTATCGCTGGGATCAACGTGAGGGGCTCCAACGTGAACGTCCTATGCATGATGATTATAGTCACATGGCTGATGCCGTGCGTTATGCACTGTATACTTATACGGTATAATGGTACAAAAAATTTGTGCATTGACTTTTTGTTGCTTTACTGCTATAATAAGTGGAAATTTAGAATAATTTTATGGCCAAAAATACAAACAAGCGAATACCAGTTAAATGGGTTCGCGACAGGGCTAAGGCGGCCTATGAAAAGAAAGATGTGTGTTATGTTTGCGGCACTAAGCAAGACTTAGAACTGCATCACTTACACTCAGTTACAATACTCCTAGATAAATGGTCTGAAGCCAAGGGTTACGATATTTCAACAGATGCCGGTATTTTAGCTGTGCGAGATGAATTTATTGATACGCACCGAGTAGAGTTATATGACCAAGTTTACACCCTTTGTAATCCTCATCATGTAGCGCTGCACAGTGTTTATGGTAAAGCTCCTCGTCCTGGCAGTGAACCCAAACAGGCTCACTGGATAGAAACGCAGCGTGCAAAACATACTGGTGATGTGGTGGAATCAGCGCCAATCCCTAAACGAAGCTTTGGTAGTTTTTTCTCAGAGTTCACTTAAGGGAAAACTATGTCAAGATTTACAGACTGGATTGTTGAAAAACTTAATCCAGCACAAGCTCGCATTGCTCAAGAAGCGGGCACACAGATTTCAACTGAAAGCAAGATTACGTATCTGCAAGCCTTTCAGAAGCTAGAGTCAGTTAATCGTTCGGTAAGTATGCTTGTTAATGCAGCTGCCTCACTTGATTATGACGTAAAAGATAAGATCAATGAAGGCGTTGTAGCCGGAATTCGTCAAAAGTCGCTAAACACATTACTAAACTTTCGACCTAACCCATACCAATCAACCCAAGAATTTCGCCAATCAATCTTCACAGATTTGATTTTGGAGGGTAACGTATTCATACACTTTGATGGTGTATTTATGTATCACCTGCCAGCAAGAAATGTAGAGATTTTAACGGACACCAAGACATTTATCCGTGGATATCGTTACAATGGAATGGTTGAGTTTAAAGAGTCAGAAGTCTTTCACTTCCGTGATTTGAATAGTCAAAGTATATATCGCGGCGCTTCGCGCCTTGAAGCAGCCCAACGCTCAATTGCTACACTTTATGCAATGAAAGAGTTTCAAGAGAACTTCTTTGAAAATGGAGCTGTATTCGGATTAGTCTTAACTTCAGAAAACACACTTTCACAAGTTGCAAAAGAAAAAACAATACAATACTGGTTACAAAAATATTCAACTAAACAAGGCGGCAAGCGTCCAGTTATTTTGGATAGTGGATTAAAGCCTGCACAAGTATCAAATCAAAACTTCAAAGACATGGACTTTGATCTGTCGATCAAGACTCACAACGAACTAATTATGCAATGTATAGGTATTCCACCTATTTTGTTGGCTGGTGGAAATAATGCAAATATTTCACCTAATTTACGTTTATTCTATTTAGAAACAGTAATGCCAGTTGTTCGTAAGTTTACATCAAGCTTAGAACGATACTATGGATATGATATTGAGGCAATTACTAGCTCAGTGTCAGCACTACAACCAGAATTAAAAGATATTGCTGCTTACCATTCGACTTTAGTCAATGCAGGCATCATTACAGCTAATGAAGCAAGAAAAGAGTTACGTTATGAACCAATTACTGGTAATGACGAAATAAGAATACCCGCCAACATTGCGGGTTCGGCTGCTGATCCGTCGAAAGGTGGTAGGCCCACAGATAATCAGCAATAAAGGGGTAATATGGTAGACAAAAGTAAAGTACTGTTTTTAAACAGTTCATTTATCAAGAGTACTATCTCCGACGGAAAAACAGACAGTATAACAATTGAAGGGTACGCAAGTACTACAGATATTGATAGACAAGGTGATGTTGTTCCTGTAAGCGTATGGGAAAAAGGTATTCAGAATTACTTGAAAAATCCAGTAATTTTGGCTTACCATGACCATAGCGAACCAGTTGGTAGGATGGTAGAACATAGAATTGACGGCAAAGGGTTATGGATTAAAGCCAGAATCTCTGGAGCAGCCAGTGAGGTGTTCAATCTTGTAAAAGACGGCGTGTTAACGGCGTTTAGTATCGGATTCCGAATCGTAGATGCGGAGTACAACTCAGCTGCAGAGCTGTTTGTGGTAAAGGAATTGGAACTACATGAAATTTCAGTAGTGTCAGTACCAGCTAATCAAAATACACTATTTAGTCTTTCTAAGGCGTTTGATACAGCCGAAGAATTTAAATCTTTCAAAATGCAGTTTGCACCCGACAGCGAATCAGCTAAAGGGCTAGAATCCTCAACGGAAGCAGACAGCGAAATTAAAAAGGAATGGGAAATGGATCCTAAACAATTAGAACAAATGTTAGCTGATGCAGCTAGCAAAGCGGCTGAGCAAACTGCAAAAGCCATTGCCGAAACACAGGCAAAAGCATTGGCCGAAAAAGCCGCTGCTGAAAAAGCCGAAGCCGAATTAGATGCACGCGTTAAAGCCGCTGTTGCTTCTATCTCTACTGGTGACACAGGTGCTGAGCGCTTGATGGCCGAAGTTGAGAAGCGTTTGGCTACTGCTGAAGAGTCTAGTAAAACAGTGATCGCTGGTTTAGAAGCTGCTTTGAAAGAAAAAGCTGCTGAAATCGAAGCAATCACAAAATCAAAAATGTCTTTTTCCGAAGCCAAAGACGGTTTGTCTTATGCTGAAAAAGAAAAGGCAGTTATGTTGGCTAAGATGGCTGGTAAGTCATTGGACGGCACAAAATTTGGTCGTGACTTAGTACAAAAGTACGGTGCTCACCAGCCTTCAGGTACAACTGGTACTTGGGAACTTGAAGTTTCATTGAACATGGAAAATGAAGTTCGTCGTCGCTTAGTTGTTGCTCCTATTTTCCGCAACATCGCTATGCAAACCAACGTGATGACCATGCCAGTGAACCCAGAAGCAGGTTTAGCAACTTGGGTTACTAACGCTGACTTTGGTGCCGTTCCTGCTAGCGTTGGCGCTGCTGGTGCCTCTGCTGGTGCTACACAAACTCACGCTTTTAAAGAAATCACTTTGAATGCTTATAAACTTGCTACAAACGAGTATACAGCATACGAAGAAGAAGAAGATTCTTTGATCGCTTTGATGCCAATGATTCGTGATGGTATGATCCGTCGTGTTGCTCGCGCCGTTGACAAGGCCTTCTTGTTAGGTGCTGGTTCAGGTTCTGACCCTGTTAAAGGACTGGCAAACTGGGCTACTAACACCACTGCTACCGGTAACACTGTTGCTGCTGGTTTGAATGTTGCCAAATTGCGCACATTGCGTCAAGGTTTAGGTGCTTGGGGTCTCGACCCATCTGAAGTAATCTATATCGTTAATACCGATGTTTATTACCAGTTGCTGGAAGACACAACCTTCCAAACAATGAACCAAGTTGGTACACAAGCTACATTGTTAACCGGTCAAATCGGTCAAATCGGTGGAAGCCCTGTGTTGGTCTCTGCAGAGTTCGCTTCCCCAGGTACTGGTGTTGCAGGCGCCATTGCATTGCACCCAGGCAACTTTATTGTTGGTAACCAGCGCGGTCTCCGCATCGATACCCAAGAATTGGTTGAAACACAGCGTCGCGTTATGGTGGCTAGCCTCCGTACCGGTATGACACGTGTTACCACTAACTTAGGTAACGCTGTTACAGCACACAAGTACACAGCAACCTGATCTGCTAGTGTAATTGTTAACAAGACCCTTCGGGGTCTTGTTTTATAAAGGTATACTGTGCCTTTATAAAACAAGTGAGGTATTTATGGCAACAGATTTAGTAACAAAAGCTGAATACAAAACTTACATGGGAATTACCAGCACAAATTCAGATGCAGAAATTGATTTTTTAATACCCAAAGCCAGCGACTTGGTAAAATCATATTGCCGTCGTACCTTTGTAGATCATATCAGCGACATTAAGGTTGAAGTTTTTGATGGTGGATTTAAAGAGATCTTGCTAAAAGAAACTCCTGTTGTAAGTATTAGTTCAGTAGGCTATAGCGCAGACTATGGCAAAACATATACAAACTTAGTAAAATTTATTGATTGGGTTCAAAAAGGTGACTCAATTGTAAGTATTAATACACCTGTATTTCCTGAAGTAATTAACGGATACAAAGTAAGTTATTTTGGAGGATACGATCCTATTCCTGGCGACTTAAAACTAGCAGTATTAGATTTAATTGAATACTACTCGCGCAACAATGGTGCTGTCCACAGTAGCCGTGACTTAAACCCTAACACTACGCAAATTAATTACGTTGCGTCAACTAATTTGCCCGCTACAATTAAGCGTGTTTTAGATCAGTACGTGGCGGACTTTACATAATGGCAGCAAAGCAAGTAAGTTTAGATGATTTAATAAATAGTCTAGATCCTCAAATAAGAGCCTTGCTAGAAGAAGATACTCGTGAAGTACTAGATAAACGACCTACTATATTAGATATAAGTTATAAGAGCTTGTTGCTTAATAACAAAGACAGTGTAGAAGATTTTAAAATATTTCATGCTACATTGCTAAAGATAATACAAGAAAAAGTTCCTAGATCTTATACTTCTATAGAAGCAGTACCCAGAGGGTATTTTCAAGGATCTAAACCTTATTTAGTATATATTAATGGTGGACCAGAAAGACAGTTTTTAATTGCTAAGTCAGTAGGACCTATTAGAACCTTTATAACTGATAAAATTTCTAAAGATCCTCGATTAGTGGACAGTATATTTGGATTACGCAAAGAAGAAACTGAAGTCTTAAATAGAAAAGGCATCCCTACAGGAGATGTAAAAACTAAACTTATCACCAAAGTAGATATCGGACATGCAGCAACTCAAGGCGAATTAGCACCTGTAGCAGTTTCTCCCTTAGCCTATAAGCTATATGGTTTGATTGAATATGGTGAGATAACTGGTAGCCCTGTAGCTAAATATGCTACAGATGCTTTAAATAAATTATATGCTTTACAAGCAGACATAGAATATAGTTTTAAAAATAACGCTCCACAAGTAATAGAAGCAGGCGAAAAGACATTAGGCGACCTTTTTGTTGTTGTAACACTACATACCTCTGACATAAATCAGCAGTTTTCTGACCAAGAAAAGCGCATATATGCGGATGTAAAAAGAAAAATCGCTCTGCTAGCTAATAAGGCAATCAGAGATAGGTTTTTAATGCAAAACATTGAAGGCTCTAATACTATTGCCCAAGATATTGAACAAGCCTTAGTAAGCGTATTAAAAACTGGCAAGGTTAAATTAGCTAAACATACAGCTAATAAAGGCAAATCTAAAAAACAACAGATAAATGCAAATAAAGGCGTTGAAACTGCTACTAAGATAGTTTCTAAGGTAGCTAAGCCTGGTGCTATTACTAAACCTCCACCAAGTGCAAACCTAATTAATCTAGCTGTACTGATTAATAGTCAGTTACAAGATGTAATTAGTGCAAACATGGGCGATGGTAATAGTCGTAACGTTTTAAATTATCGTACAGGTAGATTTGCCAGTACTGTTAAAGTAGAACAACTATCTATGAGCAAAGCAGGAATGATTACGGCTTTTTACTCGTACATGAAAAACCCATACGCAACATTTAGCGCAGGCGGACGTCAAGCAATACCTGCAAGCAGAGACCCTAAACTACTAATCGCTAAATCCATTAGACAAATTGCGGAACAAGTAGTAACTAATAGGTTAAGGGCGGTGCCATTATGACAAAAAGAATTAGTATTGTAACAGCCCTGGCTGAAAAATTTAAAGTAATAGACGGTAATCCACCTTATAGTTCCGATCTATTTGAGAACAGTTATCCTAAACTTAAATTCTGGGACGAAGTTCAAGACTTTCCTTGCGTATATCTTACAGCAGGCACAGAAGTACGCGAATACCATCCAGCTGATTTTATTTGGTGCTTTTTAAACATTAGTGTCAAAGTATACGTACGTAGCGAAAATGAAGCCCAGCAGCAGTTAGAAGATGTAATAAATGATCTCGAAACTGTAATCAACAATAATCGTGTATTAGTATATGATATTACTAATAACCTTTCAACGACTGAAATATTAATTCAGTCAATAACTACTGACGAAGGGCTGTTAGCTCCTTATGGTGTCGGTGAACTCAATTTACAAGTGCGCTACGCATTAGTATAACTCTCGGATTTATACAAGTACGACAACAGATAAATATCTAGTCATAGTGCTTAAATATTTCCAAAAAATCATAAAGGAAAGAGTATGGCATTAAATTTAATTCGCAATAGTCGCGTATTTTTCACGACTAATCTGGATACAAGTAATCGCGTAGCCGCTACAGGTTTTACCGCTACAAATACGTTTGAGATTCAAGTTCAAGACGGGTTCTCATTCTCACAAAATACAGGTACTGAAACAGTTACCTTAAACGAAGCAGGTGCTGCACCAGTTCGTGGTCAACGCAGTTTCAACACTAGCTTAGAGCCAGTTGATTGGAATTTTGCTACTTATATTCGCCCTAAGTTTGAAGAAGGGACTGTAGTTAACGTTGCTGCCGATGCTGACGATTATATTGGTTGCGAAGAGTCAGTGTTATGGAACGCCATGGCCGGAACTACACTTATTGGTGGTGCAGGTGCTGGATGGATTGCTACCCCAGGTCTTACCCCTGTTTCTAAAGTTAACTTTGATAAATCTAACGCTCACCAATTACAAGCTTTTGGTTTGATTATTGTGTTTGAAGCAGTTGCTTATGCAATCGATAACTGCGCTGTTGATTCTGCTACTATTGACTTTGGTTTAGATGCAATTGCTTCTATAACTTGGGCTGGTAAGGGTACCGCAATGCGTCAATTAGCTTCTGTAACTATTGCTGCTCCAAGCGCTGGTACTGTTGCTTTAAGCGGCGGATTGAGTGGAGTAGCTAAAAATAAAGATACTGACGCTAAGTATATTGCTAACAAGCTGTCTACAATGAGTCTTGCTTCACTGTCTTTCGGCGGACTGACTGCTAAAACTTACACTGTGCCTATTACTGGTGGTAGCATTACTATCAATAATAATTTAACATATCTTACACCTGCTAATTTGGGTGTGGTTAATCAGCCTATTACTTACTTTACTGGTTCACGCGCTATTTCTGCTACTGTAACTGCTTATTTAAAGACAGGTACAAATGAAAGTGCCCAGTTGTTAAGCGACTTGCTAACTGCTAGCTCAACTTCTACAGAAAACAAATTTGCTGTAACAGTTGATTTAGGTGGATCAAGCAATCCAAACCGCATGAGCTTGTCAATGCCAACAACTATGTTGACAATTCCAACAATTACTTCTGAGCAAGTTATTTCTACTTCAATTACTCTGAACCCACAAGGTGCAGCTGTAGGCGGTGCTTACGACATTGAAGCTAAGAACGAACTCGAAGTTTCTTATTACGCAGCTGTTTAATTAACTGCTGCATTTTTATAGAGACTGGGTTGATCTCCAGTCTCTCTTTTTAAACTTATTATAAAATGACTACTCTCTCTTTAAAAACACTGTTAGTTCCTTCTAAATCAGTACAGGTAGAATATCCTGGCATGCCTGGTTTTGTTGTTGATTTGGCATTTTTATCTCGCGAAACACTTTTGTCGATTCGTAAGAAGTCTACTAAAACAAGCTTCAAAAACCGTCAAGCAGCAGAAGAATTTAATGAAGATTTATTCTTGCAACTATACGTTGAAAATGCTGTTAAAGGATGGAAAGGATTTAAATTAAGTTACCTTGAGCAATTAGCTCCAGTTGACTTAAAAGGCCAAAACATGGATGATGAACTAGAGTATACGCCTGAAAATGCGTTGTATCTAATGAAAAATTCCAGTAACTTTGATGGGTTTATCAGCGAACAGGTATCAGACCTGGGAAACTTTTCGACGACCAACTCCAGCAAGTAAACCAGCAGTTGGTCAGTTATATTCAAAATATGAGCGTTGGCATGACCAAAGACGGATATTTTGAAATGTGCGAAATGATGGGCTCAGAGCCTGTAGAGTCTGAGATCCCAGTGGAATTTGAAGACTTTCCATTAGAAGTACAACAAGCATTTAATGCTTATCGAATGTTACGAGACGAGTGGGATACTATGAATGGTAACTACTTGGGTAAGTCTTTGATAGGTGTAAAAGATGTTTTTGAAGCTACAGAGATTGAACCGTTCGAACAGAAGTTTATTGTCATGCTAATACGTATGATTGATAACGTAAGATCAGACGAAATCAATAATAAGAAAAAGATGGAAAAGCCCGCTAACTAAAAATTGGCGGGCTTTTTTACGTTAAAAATTTTTTGGTTTGACAAAAGTGTGGTTGCATGTTATAATGTACACTAGTCAAGCTATTAAAAGTTTTAGCCACCAACCCTAAAGAGGAGTACAGATGGCATCAAATCAAGTTAATATTAATTTAAGCCTACAAGATCAAGCGAACAGTATCAAACAGCGTACTGACGAAGTCAAAGGTTTAAACAAAGAATTACAAAAAGCCCAGAAGATGGCTGAAACCACTAAAACTGGTGCAAAAGCTCTCAAGGCTAGTTTTAGTGCAACTGAGAACATAGAGTATGGTCGTGCTCGTGGATCTATGGGATCTACTGGAGCAAGCGGACGTGACTTTGCAAACCAAGCACAAGGTCTTGGTGGATTAGTTCGTCTATACGCTACTTATGCAGCCAATGTATTTGCTGTAAGTGCGGCTTTTAGTGCTTTAAGTAATGCTATGGATACCACTAACATGGTCAAAGGATTAGACCAGTTAGGTGCAGCAAGTGGTGTTGCAATGGGCGGATTAGCAAAGCGATTTACAGAAGCCAGTGGTGGAGCAATTAGTTTACGCGAATCAATGGAAGCTACTGCTAAAGCGATTAGTAGCGGCATGACTCAGAAGCAGTTTTTACAATTAGGTGATGTAGCCAAAAAAGCTTCACAAGCTCTTGGTGTTAATATGTCAGACGCTGTTAGTCGTTTAACTCGCGGTATTACAAAACTAGAACCTGAATTATTAGACGAATTGGGATTATTTACAAAAGTAGGTAAGGCCAGTGAAGACTACGCACGTAGTGTAGGTAAAAGTGTAGATAGCTTAACAGACTTTGAAAAACGTCAAGCATTTGCTAATGCAGTATTAAAAGAAGGTATTGACAAATTCAATGAAATAGATATACCTACTAATCCTTATGACAAACTTTTAGCTTCGTTAAAAAATATAGCACAAACTGTCCTAGAAGTACTAAACAAAGCTCTAGGGCCTTTGGTATCTATACTAAGTGCTAGTCCTGCAGCTTTAACTGCTGGTATAGCTGCTCTTGGCGCAATGATTGTAAAACAAGCAATTCCTAATATTGTTAATTACAGAGAAGAATTACGAAAAACTGCCGAAATGTCCAGCAAATTAACTGGGGAAAAAATCGGACAAGCCAGAGAGATTTTAGAAAAGCGTAGAGCAGATATATTAGCAAAACAAGAAGCTGCCGCTGATGCTTCGTCAGACAAAATTGATAAACTAGAAGCAAAACTTCGTGCACTTAGTGGCGGACGTATTCGTAAAGATATATCCGATATTTTATCTCCTACAAAGTCTATTCAGGATATTACTGAAAAAGAAATACAGCGAATTGAAAAAGCTGGCAGGGCTTTAAAAACAGAAACTAATGTATATACACAGCTTGCAAGCGCTATACGAGCAGCAAAGTTAGAACAAAAAGAATATCTTGTAGTTGCAGCAAAATTAAAAGCAGAAGAAAATGCTCCACTAAGCAAGCTCAGTGCTCCAGGACGATTAGTTGCTGCAGCAAATACTCAAAGCGCCCGTGCTTCTACTAGCAAAATTGTAAGCCAAGCTGCTGATACAGCTAGTTTAGTAGGCTTTCGATCTGCTTTTGTAGAAATGGTAGATAGTCTAAAAACTGAAAAATTAGGCACTGTTAGAACTATATTTACTGGAGTAACTGCTACTGCTACCGCTGCTGCTACACGCCTTATGGGTTTTGCAAGCGCATTAGGTACTGCCGGTATGGTAATCGGAGTATTCGTTGGAATTTTTCAAGGATTAAATGCAGCGTTTAGCACAAACAGTAAAGAACTAGAAAAGTTTAGCCAAAATTTAGAGTATAATTCAGAGAATGTTAAGTCTTTAACAAATACTTATAGTAGATATCGTGCTAGTTTAAGCCCTGATGCTTTAATAGCGCTTTCAACATCATTTACAAATTTGTCCGACGGTATTAACAGTACTGTTAAAGCGTTAGATGCTGCAGATAAGGCTGCAAATGGCTGGGATAGATTTGTAGATAGCTTAAAAGGTATATTTGGTCAAGATCTTCAATCTCAATTTGCAAAAAATATTTCTTTGCAAATTGCAGGAGGACTAAAAGGAATAGCAGATCCCAAGCTTAAGAAAGAAACAGAAGATAAGTTACGCACAATATTAGATGTAACAGATCTAACTGACGAAAGTATAAACAAAAGTTTAAGTAGTCTAAGTTCGAAAAAAGTTATTAAAGCAGGCGAAGATATTGCAAGTACTTTTGACGTTGCAGCTAAAGCAGGTGCAAAAACTGCAGGCTCACTAATTTCCGTAAAAGACGGATTTAAAGGATTAGAAGCCAGCTATACAGAACTCTCTAATAGTTTAATACAAAAAGATACATTATCTAATTTTGGAAAAGATTTAGCTACTCAAGGTTTTAATTTACAAAAAGCATTTGAAGACCCTATTGCAACATTAGCGACTTTACAAGATGTATTAAGTGATATTAGCAAAATGAAATTGCTAAGTCCTGAATCTCAAGCACTATTAGAACAAAACAAAGCACAATACGTAGATCTTATCAATAAAGCAAAAGAGTATGAAGCACAAATAAAATCTTCAGAAGCTAATATTGTTAAGCTAAAAGAACAAGCAGCTAGCCGACTTAATAAAGCTCCTATAAATGCAAAAATAAGTGCAGAACAAGAAAAAGTATCTGCTGCAGAAACGGGGCTAAGCGGTATTCGTAAAGAAATGTCCGATATTAGCAAACAGTTTGGTGGTGTAGCTGAAAGTTCTATTGTAAGAGGTTTTGCTTTAATTGAAGGCGGATTTACACGCTCTATTGCTCAAGCAGTTATAGGCTCACAAAAAGCTTTGTTAGATATGCTGCCTCAAACAGCAGAAACAGCTAAGCTTGGTGCTAAACTAGAAAATCAAAAAATTGATCTGCAAATTCAGCAAATTACTGAAACACAAAGATTAATTAAAGAGATGGAACTAGGCAGGCTGCAAAGTGAAAAACAATTTTTAGAAGCTAGACGAGATGAAGCTATTCGTGAATCTCGTGGTAATGCTGCAGCGCTTACAACTGCGGCAGCCCCTCGTTTAAAAGAAATTGAAGACAGGACTAAAGTTTTACAAAGTACTAATATTAGTCGAGATATTAGGGAAGGCAAGCTAGAGCGTAGCCCTGAAACTTTAAGAGCTATGCAACAACAACAAGGCACTATATCTCAGACAACACAGCTACGACAGCAACAAGTTATGAATACTATTGGGGCTGAAGTTAAAGGATTACAAAGCGGGTTTGAAGCAGCTAAAAAGAAATTAGATAATGATTTAAAAGAGATTATTAATAATAAAGAGGCTGAGCTGCGTGGAGCTGAGTTTAGTGCAAAAACACTGGAAGATCAACAAGCAGTTATCAATAAATATATTGAACAAGAAGACGCAATTAAACGCGCACTTAATAGCTTAGACAGTGTTAAGCAAAGCGCTACCTCTAATTTAATAGTACTAGAAGCACAAAAAGTTAAATACAAAGATGTTGCAGATTTAGCAGTTAAAGCAGTTCAAACAGCCAACGAACAAGTCACCGCATCTAACCAACAATTTGATGCAGCAAAAAACACGGCAGATCAAGAGCGTGCCAGAAAAGACTTATTAGCAGTTAATCTGCAAACAATGGGTCAAATGAGTCAAAGCTTAGAAACTCAAGTAAATTTAAATAGAATTTTAAATGAAACTGATAGTGCCTTAGTTGGTATACAAAAAGAAATCTTGCAAACTCAAGCTGAGCTTGGTATAATTACTGCAGAAAACTATCGAGATCAGCTTATAACCATTGAGCAAATGAATCGTGTTAAACAACGCGATATTAAACTTGAGCAATTGCAAAATAATTTGATTGCAACACGACTAGATTTAGCCAAACAATTACTTGACCCTAAGAACGCAGGTGATATTGCTTCTATTAATGCTAAGGCGGAAGCAGCTTCTAAAGCTTATTTAGCTGAAGTTGATGGTGTTAATAAAGTATTTGAAGCCCAAGAAAAATCTAAAGCCTTAACAGAAAGTTTAACAAATCGTCAAGTTGCTTATGGCGAAATATTTAAGAAAAGCTTTGAAGGCATGGCCGACGCCGTTATTGAGTTTACTAAAACTGGTAAACTAAATTTCAAAGGCATGATTGATTCCATGATCGAAGGCCTAATTCGTTACGAAATGCAACAACAAGCTATGACACTATATTCAGCCGCTAGGCCTGGTTTAATGAATTTTGTTGCTAGTATCTTTGCTAATCCTACTGGGATAGGTGCAAGTCCTGACGGCATTAACGTAGGAAACAATCTTTTAGTACAAGCTAAAGGTGGAGTTTATGATGCTGGCTTAACACAGTTTGGCAAAGGTGGAATGTTTACTAATTCAATTGTAAGTTCTCCAACACTATTCAAGTTTGCTAAAGGTACTGGACTAATGGGCGAAGCAGGTCCTGAAGCTATTATGCCACTAAAGCGTGATAGCAATGGTAACTTGGGAGTTCGTGCAGGCGGTGGCGGTGGAAACGTTGATGTAGTTGTTAATAACTATTCTACTGCACAAGCAGAGACTCGTGAAACTGTTGATAGCCGTGGTAATCGTAAGATTGAGGTTATGATCGGTGACATGACAGCTGGTGAAATTGCCCGCAACGGTAGTGCTTCACAAAAAGCTATTCGTGGAACTTTTGGACTACAGCCTCAGTTAATTAGGAGATAATTATGGCATATACGTACACATGGCCAGCAACACTTCCACAAAGCCCACAAAAAGGATTTACTGAATCTATAGGAGCCTTAATTATAAGGACTCCTATGGATGCAGGTCCTGCCAAAGAACGGTATCGTGGACGCAGGCCCGACGAACTGCAAGTTTCGTTTGTTATGACAACTGCACAAGTAAGTACCTTAGAAACATGGATTGTAAATACACTTCGTGGCACTGCTAGATTTGGCTTCTTACATCCCAGAAAAGCTACCACAGTAGAAACACGCATAGTGCCACAAGGCGATGGCGAACTATTTAAAACAGCATATTTAGCTCCTGGATATTGGAACATATCCTTAAAACTAGAGATACTACCATGAGCAGACTAACTACAATGTCGCCAGATGCAATTCGTGCGATTTTTTCGCCAGAAGCAGACAGCGACTTGCTTTTCTTGTTAACAATTTATGATCCAATTAATCCAAGCACAGTAGTTGCACGATTGTCGGATGGATTTACAAAACGTATCAGTGAAACTGCAGACGAAGTTGTTTATGGTGTAACTAGCCGTAGCCAAGATTTTATTTTCTTGCCTATGGAAATTTCACTTCCAACTGAAGAAGAAGCACAAGCTCCTCGTTGTTCAATTATCCTACGTGATGTTACACGTTATGTAATACCTATCGTACGAACTATTGTAGGTCCGCCTAGTGTAAAAATGGAACTGGTACTATCCAAAACTCCAGATACAGTAGAAGCTAGTTTTGCTGGTTTCTATATCAGTAATTTTTCTTACAATGCTGACTCAGTAACTGCAGACCTATCAATGATAGATTACGAACGTGAACCGTTCCCAATGCACTCGTTTACACCAGCATATTTTCCAGGAATGTTCTAATGTGGCAAAATAAATACATAGGCATACCTTTCCTAGATAAAGGTAGGGATACAAACGGCATTGATTGCTGGGGATTAGTGCGTCTTGTTTACAAACAAGAGTACAATATTGATCTACCTAGTTTTAGCACTGATTATGAAGCTGATGATAGTGAACGTATGAGAGATCTGTTTGCTCAGTACAAAGAAGGCTGGGAACAGATTGAAGAACCTACAGAAGGTTGCATTGTATTATTTAATATTCTTGGTGTAGAATCACATATGGGTGTTGCTGTTAGTAACACCCACTTTTTGCATGCGCGTGACAAATACACTAGCGCAATCGAATCTTTTGACTCTGTGAGTTGGCGTAATCGCATCACAGGGTTTTACAAGTACAGTGAAAATAAAAGTGCAATTTTAAATGTAGTACCACATCCACTACGTACTGAACGATTTACTGTACCTATTTTACCAGGTACAACTCTTGATAAGCTGGCTAATTGGATTAAGTTTGAGTATAAGATCGCCGAAGAGTTAGTCAGTAAAATTACTATCATGGTAAATGGCATTGTTGTAGATTCTAGCAAGTGGTCTACAACCGCACTAAAAGACACAGATCGTGTTGAATATCGTGCTGTTCCTGGCAAAGGCAACACACTTCGTTTAGTACTTACACTAGCGTTAGTGGCTGCTGCGCCCTGGCTTACTACCCAGGTAGGTATTGCTATGGGAGCTACAACTGCAGGAACAACTGCAGCTGCTTTTGCTGCAGCCAGTCCTCTTGCTTATACTGCTATTTCAACTGGTGTTATGATGGTTGGCGGAGCACTTATTAATGCAATTTCACCAATCCGTCCGCCAGATATTAATACACCTGGAACAAACATTCAGCAGTATATGGTTAACGGTGGTGCAAACCAATTGCGTCCTTACGAAGCCATTCCTGTAATCTTAGGAAAAGTAAAGATAACTCCTCCGCTTGGCGCCGTTAACTATCTTACCTATGAGAATGATACTGAAAGCTATCTGTCAATGCTTTTATTGTGGGGATACGGCCCGCTAAACATTGATGCTAGTACACTTAAAATTGGTAATATTTCCATAAGTGAATACACTTTACCAGTCCCTCCAGTTACTTTAGATCGTAAAATTGCACCAACAGCACAACAGTTACTTGACTTTACTGCTATTTATGGAAAAGATGTAGACGTAGTTCCTAGTAATAGTACACTAACTTGTCCTGGACAATATAACGCTGAGTTAACAGAAGCTACTTTTGGCCCGTTTGTAGCCGCATCTAGTGGTGCGCCTGTATATGATTCCAGCGGAGCCATTGTTCCTATTAGTCAATTTACAGTTTCATTACACCTGCCACAAGGTTTACGCAGAATTTTTTCCGAAGGCAAGGAGGCTGGTAAAGAAGAATCTGTATGGGTACGCATTGAAATTCAAGTCAAAGACGGAACTGGTCCTTGGACAACCTGGCAAGATTTTGCATTAGGTGATGGCACTGTTAAAAAAGATGCCTTTACTGTTAATAAAACTTACTATAATTTGAACTCTTTAAACCAAGTTCAGGTACGAGTTCGTAGAAAAACTGGTGCTGACCTTGAGTGGACAAAAGAAGCTAATGGATATGCTAAAGCACAGATATATGGACAAGTAGTGTTGTTACAAACTGTTTTCTTACGTAACAGTTCGCCAATCAAAGAGCCTATTAACTGCACACTTGCAGGCACAGCACTAAAGATCAAAGCCAATGAACAATTAAATGGTCAGATTGAAGGAATTAATGCTATTGTTCAAACATGGGCACCTTCATGGAACGGTACAACCTGGACCACAATGGCAACCAATAATCCTGCAGATTTATTTTTGCATGTGTTAAAGCATCCAGCTAACCCACAACGAGTAAAAGAAGCAGACGTTGCCAGTAAGATAAACTTAACTCAAATTCAATATTGGCATAATTATTGTGTTACAAATGGATTCGAATTTAATAGCATAGTTGGATCACAGCGTAGTATACTAGAAGTATTGCGAGATATTTGTGCCGCTGGGCGAGCAAGTCCTGCAATGATAGACGGCAAATGGTCTGTGGTAATTGACGAACCAAAGTCAAATATTGTGCAACACTTTACTCCACACAATAGTTGGGGTTTTGAATCTACAAAAGCTTTAGCAAAAATGCCAGATGGTTTACGAGTTACGTACATAGACGAAGATCAAGACTATCAAGAAGCAGAAGTAATTATTTACAATAGTGGAAAAGATTCAGGTAATGCAGAACTTTTTGAAAGTATACAGTTGCCTGGAGTTACTAAAAAATCTTCTGTGATAGATCATGCTCGTTGGCATTTTGCGCAAGCAAAGCTGCGACCAGAAGTTTACAGACTAAATTCAGATATTGAATATCTAGTCTGTAATCGAGGCGATCGTGTAAAAGTAATGCATGATGTACCTATGTGGGGCACAGGCAGCGGACGCGTTAATCAACGTGTTAGCAGCACGGAATTTGTGCTAGACGAACAAGTATATATTGACGTTACCAAAAATTATACTATTCGTTTTAGATCTGCATTAGGTGCTACAGTAGAACGCACACTTGATAAAACAGGTATGAGTACTGGATACCATACTACAGTCAAGTTAGCTACTAGTGCAACAATCACTGAAGTAAATGCCGGTGACTTGTATATGTTTGGTGAGTATCATCAAGAAGCGCAAGATTTACTTGTACTTAGTATTGAGCCGTCATCAAATAAATCTGCTACTTTAACGATGGTAGACTATGGCGTAACAGATACATACAATATATTTACTGATTACGAAACATTAAGTGAATTGCTAACATTTGAGTCTCAAATTACACTGCCTGGACAAGATTTACGAAACAGTTTTACTAATGCAGATGTACCAACCATTAGCCTAGTTATAAGCGATGAGTCTGCTGCAAGATTATTGTCTACTGGTAATTATGAACAACGCATAAAAATAAGCTATACTAACCCACAAGAGTTACCCCGAGCTACTCAAAGAATTGAGTGTAGTTATTATTTACAAACTAGCTCTACTACAACTAGCGGTATTACAACATCAAGTACACTTATTAATGCTCGTACGTTTACAGAAGATTACAGCGCAGGCTCTATTTATATTAGTGGAGTAGAAAAAGGCCAAGTATATAAAATAAAATTAAGATATGTAGCAACAGATGGTAGAACAGGTCCTTGGACTAGTGAAACTACACATACTGTAGGGCAGTTTAAGGCTTACGCAACTGTAGATAGTCTTGAAATAGATTTAAATACTCACTTTTTAGATATGAAAGCTGTTTCTAACACTCCAGTTAATCCAGCACTATTTAAACACTATGAGTATAGAATTTATCGTGATACTGGTATTGGCGATTTCTGGAACTTGACACCAGACTCTACCAACAACATTAAAGTTGTAAAGTCAACAGGTGCAACCCGACAAAACTTGTTAGAGTTTACAAGTCCACGACTATCAGAAGCAGGAATAAACTACAGAGTAGCTTGCAGAACTGTAGATATTCACGACAGCTATGGCGACACTAGTGCATTGGCGTCTATATTAATCAAAACAATTGTTTAAAGGATAATTATGGCAGGAACTTTATCCGCAGGCGTTAATTCCTTAATATTAAAACTAGACACACCTTACGACACTATTAGAACATCAGATATTCGCGATGATTTGATCAAAGTAAAAGTCTGGTCTTCCACAACAGCAGGATTTACTCCGTCAGATGCCAACAAAGTATTTGACGGATTAAGTCTGTCTATTATTATACCAAACTTAACCCCTGGTACTACTTATTATGTAAGATATGCATTTATCAGCGAAATTGATGAAGCACAGATTACATATTCTAGTGAATTAAGTGGTGTACCTATTGTAGCCTCTGCTCAAACTGTGGACATTTCTGGATATAGTGCTTTTGTAAAAAATAGTGCAGGTACTGCATTTACGCCAGCAACAGCTGGACTAGCAGCAGTATTAAATGGTATTACTACACCTGTTTATGCTTGGACAATTACTGGAGGAACACTTTCTTCTAGCAATACTGCATCTACAACTGTAACACCAGCACTAAGTGCTACCTCAGTATCAGTAACATTAAGTGTTACTGGCGTAGGTATAATCACACCCATTGTTAAAACAATAGTAATGGCTATTGTTAATGAAGCAGCTAGTCCTCCTAAATATGCTACCGCGTATTTATATCAATGGGCTACAACAGCCAATACTCCAACTGGATCTAGTACCTATACATGGACAACTGGAGCTAACTCTGGATACACTGGATCTGATGGTTGGTCAACAACTGTGCCAACAAATCCTGGCACAGCACTACTTAAACTGTGGACAGCTACAAAACCTATTAGTGCATTAGCTAGCGCTACTACTACAACAATAGATTGGACCTCAGGTGCAGTTGTCGGATCTATTAGTCAAAATGGAGCTTTTGGCGCTACAGGATCTACTGGAGTCGCAGGTGTTAACGCAGTAACTGTTAGGGTGTATAAACCAGCAATAACTATTCCTAGTCCTCCAACAGGATCTAGTACTTATACTTGGGCAACTTCTACACTAACCGCACCAAGTGACCCAACATGGACACTATCCCCACCAGCTTCAACTAGCGGGCTACAGGGTCAAACTTTATGGGCCGCAACAGTTAGTTTAACAGACGCAGCTACTAGTACCACTACTAACGTTAACTGGACTACATCATCTGTAATAGCTCAAAGCTATTATGCTACTAATGGTACTAACGGGGCTACAGGAGCTACAGGAGCTACAGGAGCTACAGGAGCTACAGGAGCTACAGGACCTCAAGGACCTCAAGGAGCTGCTGGGTCTTCAGGTACAGGCAGTCAAGGTATTAGTGCACGCGTAGCTTATGCCGTTACAACAACAACTCCTGCAGGAACTCCAGCTAATAAAACAGAAACAGGAGATACAGTACCTGCAACAGGATCTTGGTTTGCAGGAGTTACTTGGCAAACTAATTCTCCTGCTTCATTATCAGAAGGTCAATTTTTGTATCAAGTAGACGGGCTATACAATCCTGCAACTAATACTACTAATTGGATTGGTATTCCTTATTTAAGTTCTCTTAAAGTGGGTAACTTACAAGCAATTTCCGCAAACACGGGTAATTTAACTGTTACAGGTACTATCACAGTATTTGGCAATACTACCAGCGGTATACTAATTGATGGCAGTGGAATATCTATTTACAATGACAGTAAACTACGCGTTAGACTAGGAAGTATTTAATGGCAACTTATGGATTAAAAACCTATAAAAGTGACGGAACTACTGTTGTGTTACAAAACTCCACCAAAAGTGGAGTTTTTGGACAAGCATATACTATATCCAAAAGTGGGACTGCAGGACTACAAACAGTTGTAGAATTCCCACAATATACAGGCAGAAGTATTAGGCCTATGCAACTTAGGCCAGGTGGACATATATGGTTTGTTGGAGTAGTCAACAATATTCCAAGAATAACTTTTACAGAAAATTCAGCAATTGGTGTTACTAGTGCTAGTTTTTATTATGACGACACAGTTTTGTATATTTTTGTTAAGTAAGGATACCTATGACCTATGGTCTAAGAATAATAAATGATGATTCAGAGCTGTTGGTTGATAGCGAGTACTTTAACCCTACATTTGTACAAAAAATAGAGTTTAATACAACACCTACTTTTACAGAAGCTGCCACAGGTTTTATACACCCTGGGTATATAAAACGAGAATATGTAAGTTCGACTGCAGTACCTTTTATAGGAGTTGGAAGTAGTTATATAGTAATGTGGACTCTGCCTGATAATGGCACTAATGATGTATACTATAACTTTGAAACATCTATTGCATATTCACAAAGTAACCTTATTTGTTATGTTTATGCTAATTCTACTGGCAGTGCCTTAACGTATACCTTACCTACAGCGTATATATTTGCAGTAGATGCTGTAGGTTTAGAAAATATTGCTTCTACAGGCCCAGCATTAAGAATGTATAATAGTGCTAACCCACAAAGAAAAACTTTTGACAGTAATTTAATACAATTAGTGCCTTATAGTATTACAGATACATTTGCATTTTCTATATCAGGAGCAAATGCAAATAACTATGGAACTACCCCAGTTTCTATTGCTTTATCTGTGCCCACTAATCCGATATTTATGTTACCGGATTTTCATGCCTTAAGAATTAACAAAGGTCCTCAAAATAGTATTGCTCACGAAGAATATTTGTATCAAACAGCATTTAAAAGAATAGGTAGTACACTATATACCAGATTATATATTGTAGAATACTATAACGAAGACTATGCCTGGCCACTAACACAAACAACTTTTACTAGTGGTAATAATAATCAGTTATCTGTTATTGTTGCAAACGCTGATTTTTATCAAGCCGTATCGCCCGGAGGTGGAGGTGGAGGTAGTAACCCTACTTACACACTATCATCAAATTTTTCAACAAGAAATGAAGGTACTAGTGTAACAGTTACTCTAACAACTACACTAGTTGCAGATGGCAGTAATTTTCCGTATACAGTTACAGGAATTACCGCAGCTGATTTAAGTTCTGGTGCAATGACAGGTAGTTTTGTAGTTTACAACAATACTGCTACCGCTAGTTTTACATTTGCAAATGATGTATCTACCAACGAAGGTACAGAGACGTTTATACTAAGTTTAGATAATTTAGCACCAAGTGTTAGCGTTACTGTTAATGATACCAGCACATTTACACCACCAAGTTACAGTTGGAGTACACCTGGAAACGTAAATGAAGGCTCAACAGGATTCACAACTTTTAATGCTACAAATGCTGATGGCAAAGTTGTAACATTTTCAGTAGTAGCACCTAGTACTGGTACAAGTATTTCTGGATCAAGTGACGGAACTTTATTAACAAGTAGTTGGACAGTTATTGGCAATGCAGCCACTTCAATAAATGTTCAGTATTCAGCAGCACCAGATCAAACTACGGAAGGTCCAGAAGGTTTTAGATTAACAGCAACAGTAGACGGCGTTACTTATACAAGTAATGACATTACAGTAAACGATACTAGTAAGACAATTGGATACTCAATAGCAGCAGCAGATAATTGGAATGAGTCTAACACTTATGCGGTAACTGTTAGTGCAACCAATGTAAATGGCACTACATTGTATCTAACAACAGATAACGCGTTAGTGGTACCAAGTTCAAGTACTGTTATAGTAAATTCAGACACATTTAGTACTAATATAAACTATTCAGCAGGAATTGTAACTGCAAATACAACTGTGCGACTACATTTACGAACTGGTAGTGCCACAGGAACAATTCAAGCTTTTAAAGATATTATACTAACAAACGTTACGCCATCATATAGTTTTGGAGCTGTGTCTGATATGAATGAAGGCACAACTAGCTCTGTACAGTTTAACTTTAGTTATGCTGCTAATGCCGCAGTAACATTTTCAGTAATAGCACCTTCTAGTGGAACAAGTGGTGTTTCCGACGTAACTCTTAATACAACATCTTATACTGTAGGAAATACTAATAGTTCAGGAAATGTTAGTGTAACTTACTCAGTAGGAAATGATCTTTCTACTAATGAAGGCAAAGAGTATTTTAGAATACAAGCTAGTGTAAGTGGTTCAATGGTTGCACAAAGTAACAACATTACTATTAATGATACTTCTGTAGCAGCAACACCTTCTTATACATTAACTCGTAGTGTTGCAAGTGTTAATGAAGGACAAAGTTTTACTATAACTTTTGCTACTAATCAAAGCGGTAGCTTTGGGTATACTATTAGTGGAGTAAGTTCAGCAGATATTAACTCAGCAAGTCTAACAGGAACAGTATCAAACGGCTCCGTACTTTCTTACACAGTTAGTAATGATTTGTCCACGGATGAAGGCACAGAAACATTTAGTATTGCACTAAACAATGGGCTAGCCTCTACAAGTGTAACAATTAGCGATACTTCCAGAGCTGCAGCATCTTATCAAATATTAAATGCTCCTACTTCCATTGCCAATGGAAGTAGTCATGTATTCACGCTTAGGTCAAACAATGCTAGTGGTGTTACTGTAACAGTATCAGACAACTCAGCACGAGCAAGTGTTTCTCCAACTTCTTTTGTTGTTGGTAGTAACCAGCAAACAGATACTTCAATTACAATAACAACTACTAGCCCTACTTCAAGCGTTGCGCAAGAAACAGTAACAGTTACTTGCTCTCCTGGAGGTAGTTTTAGTTTTACAATACCTGCAGTCACTATAACAGATCCTATTTGGTATAGTTATGACAATACTGCAACGTCATTATTATGGACAGTACCAGCAGGTAGAACTAGTATACGAGTAGTACTAGTTGGTGGAGGTGGAGGTGGAGGTGGTGGTTCTGCAGGAACTACTCCTGCTAAAGGCGGAGGCGGTGCAGGCAGACTGCGCGATATTACTTATAGCGTATCTCCAGGACAAGTGTTAACAATTACGGCTGGAGCAGCAGGTTCCGGAGGTTCTTCACCAACAGCAGGAGGAACTAGTTCAATTAGTGGCGACACTGGTGGCACTCAATCTGCTGCAGGCGGTAACCCAGGATCAGGTTTTAGCGGCGGAGCCTCAGGAGCTGGTTTTAGTGGCGGTAGTGGTAATAATGAAGGTGGAGGTGGTGGTGGTGGATCTTCTTCTACTGGATTTCCTGGTGGAGGTGGAGAAGGTGGAGATGGTGGATATGGAACCTCAGTTACAACCAATGCCACATATTACGTAGCCGGTGGTGGTGGCGGAGCAAGCCGCAATGCTACGCCTGGAGCACCTGCTGCAGGAAGTGGAGGTGGAAGTGGAGCTTCTAGTAATACTGTTACACAGGCTGCTGGCGGAGCAGCTACTTTCTACGGAAGTGGCGGTGGCGGAGGTGTTAACGGTGGTGGCGGCGGAGCAGGTTTCCGCGGAATTGTAATGTGGTTAGGATAATACAATGGCTTATATTTATAAAATAGTTAGTTTCGACCCTCAACAGGGTACTTTGGGCATACAGTTTGAAGGACAAGAAGCATATAATTATATGGCTCCATTTATAGATGGAAAGTACTTAACTGGAACAGCCTTACATGATTACATACAAGTATTATACCCACAAACACTACCTTACGAACAGCGACTAGCGCTAGTCCAAAACTTAACTGGTGGGGATGAAATTCTCACTTATCTACCACAACCGGTGGTTTTAGAAAATATACCTTCTAGTCCGTCAGTGCTTGCACCACAGTAAAATCCCTAAACTTTCGCAAAAACTATACCCTGTCCAATCTTTGGGCAGGGTATTTTTTTGCATTGACAAGTCTGCGCCCTTGTGGTATAATATACCAAAATGTCAGAACATTTCAATATTTTTTCTTGACAAGCTTTTACCCCAATTTAAAAGGCGGACTCGCCGTTTGGATTATAATTAAATATATAACCACTGCTAATAAGGAGATCTGATTATGGTGGAGATTGATAACCACAGCGTCATTCAGACAGTTTCACTAGTTGCGTTAGCAGTTGTTGCTTTCTCAGTTGGAATACAGAAACTTCTAAAAGACTGGAAAAGTACTGGTGCGGAAACTAGCATTATTAGTTTAATGCACACGGAACTAGAACGTATGAGCGAACAGAATGGCTTACTAGCAACTGAATTAAATCGCTTGCAGCAAGAAATGATTTTATTAAATTCACAACTAGCACAGTTATGCCTTGAGAATCAGCAACTACAAACCGAAGTTGTAGCTCTAACAGAAGAAGTAAATAAATTTAGAGTGTCGGCTACACTTGCAGCAGCAAAGAAAGTAAGGTAAAATAATGGAACCAGCAAAGATTAGTTATAAAATTTACCAAGGCAGTACTTTTGCAGAGACTCTTCGCTGGGAGTCAGAAACAAAACAATATGCACCAATTTCTGCTATTACTCAAGCAGCGCCTTGTGTAATTACTACTAGTAGTGCACATGGCGTCCCCTTAAATTGGAGAGTACGAGTAACTGGTGTTAATGGCATGAAAGACATTAACACTATTAGTGAAGATGCATACTATTTGGTTACTGGCAAAACATCTACTACAGTAACCCTAAACCAAGTTAATTCAGCAGGTTACGGTGCTTATACATCAGGTGGAACTCTAGAGTACAATACACCAATTCCTATTACTGGCTACACTGCACAAATGCAGATTCGTGAAACACTAGAGTCTACTACAGTGCTTCATGAATTAACAAGTGCTAATGGCGGAATTGTTATAGATCCAATTAACTACACAATTACATTAAAAATTAGTTCAACTATAACACGCACATTTAACTTTGATGCAGCAGTATATTCTTGTGAATTAACAGATAATCAAGGTAACGTAATTCCCTTTCTTAGTGGAAATATTAGTTTAGTTAAAGAGGTTACAAGATGACAACTCAAGTAATCGTAACCGAAATTAATAATGCAGTTATTATAGAAAAGAAGGAACCTGTTGTTGTTTCTTCGCAATCGCAAACCAAAGTAGTTGTAGGCGGCATGATTGGCCCCACAGCTACAACGTTAAAAGGGTTACAAGATTTAGACTTAACCCAACTAGCGGCAGGAAGCTTATTAGTTTATAATGCCGGAAATCAAAAATGGACTGCTACAAACCTGTTGGATCAACAAGTTTTTGAGTCCGGTCAATTTTAAAGGATACAAACATGGCTTCTATTTTAAGAATTAAACGCAGTGAACTAAGTGGTAATCCTGCGGTACTGGGTGCTGGTGAGTTAGCTTATTCATCACTAGCAAATAATGGCTCAAACGGTGGTGATCGTTTATACATTGGTACAGGCACTGAAAGTGCTGGTAATGCTGTAAATCACGTTGTAATCGGTGGTAAATACTTTACTGATACAATCGATGCAGCAACTGCGCTAAAAACAGCAGGCGCTTTAGTTAAGCGTAATGCACAAGGTGCAGCCTACTTGGATATTGTAGGTAACTTACTGGGTAATGTAACTGGTGATGTTAGTGGTAATTTTACAGGACCTGTAACTGGTAACGTAACAGGTAACGTCACTGGTAATGTAACAGGTAACGTCACAGGCGACTTGACAGGTAACGTAACCGGTAATACTACCGGTACTCATACTGGTGCTGTTACTGGAAACGTAACTGGTAACGTAACTGGTGATTTAACTGGTAACGTAACTGGTAACGTAGTCGGCAATTCAGCTACTGCCACACGACTTTTAAATCCGCGCAGTTTAAGTTTAACTGGTGATGCAACGGCTACATTATCAAATTTTGACGGATCTGCAAATATATCAGCAGCAATTACACTTGCAGATTCAGGAGTAACTGCAGCTACATACGGATCTGCAACAGCAATTCCTGTTATAGTGGTTAATGCCAAAGGTTTAGTAACTGGTGTTACAACGGCTAATATTGCAACTACCTTAGGTATTGCAGGCGATACTGGTACAGATCAAGTTAACTTGTTAACGGATACACTGACTTTTGAAGGTACTAACGGAGTAGTAACTTCAGTTACTAATAATAAAGTTACAGTTGGTTTAACAGGTTCTATTAACCTATCTGCTTTAACAACTGCTACAGTTAATGCAGGTGCGTTAACAGTTACAGGTACAGTTACTGCAGGTGATACAACCACAGCAAACATCAGTGTTAATGGTAACGCAGTTATTACTGGTGATTTAACAGTTCAGGGTACAACTACTACTGTAAGTTCTACAACAGTTACAATTGCAGACCGAAACTTACAACTTGCTCCTGGTGCTAACACAGCTATTTTAAGTGACGGTGGTGGTTTAACAGTTGGTACTACTTTAAGTGGATTTACTGCTGCAACAATAACATATTCTGCACTTGACAATCGTTGGAATTTAAACAAAGATTTAAATGTTGCTAATGTCTATGCAGAGTTAGTTGGTAATGCTGCAACTGCTACAAAATGGGCAACTGCCCGTAATTTGAATTTAACTGGCGATGCATCTGGAACACTTGCTAGTGTTGATGGTAGCGCAAACGTTAGCGGTGCACTTACCCTAGCAACAGTTAATACTAATGTGGGTAGTTTTGGTGATTCAGTAACAGTTCCTAACTTTACTGTTAATGCTAAGGGTTTGGTTACTGCGGCAGGTAGCACAGCAATTCCTTTTGCTGGTACATCAACCAAAGGTTTGGCAAGTTTCGACTCTACACAATTTTCAATCACTTCGGGTGCAGTAACTATTGTTCAAGTTGACGGCGGAGCGTATTAATAAAAGGGAAACTTCTATAAGTTTCCCTATTCCTTTTTAGGGCTAACTATGGCAACAAATAAGATTATTCTTAAGAAATCATCGGTAGTAGGTAAAGTTCCTGCTACAAGTGATCTCGAGTATGGCGAGTTAGCCATTAATTATGCTGATGGCAGAATTTATTTTAAAGCATCCGATAATTCAGTAAAGTTTTTTAAAGACTTAGCTGGTATTAGCTTAGATAATTTATCAGATGTAACAGTTTCAAGCCCTGTCAACGGACAGGCACTATTATATAACGGCAGTAACTGGGTTAATGGTAATCCAGGCGGTACTGCTTTTAACGCCAATACTAGATATTATACTGGTAACGGCAACACCACTACATATATAGTTACACCAGGTATAACTGCTGAAAGTTTCTTAGTATTCGTCGGCGGTATTTCACAAGATGCCAATACTGATTTTACAGTAGTCAGCGGATATATTACTTTTTCTAGCGCGCCACCTGTTGGTCTAAAGATCGTTATCAAAGAATTAACAGGTCACTTGGTTGGTACAGGACTTCAAGGTCCCAAAGGTGATCCAGGCGATCCTGGTATTAATCCTGCAGCTATTACTGGTAGTTTAATTCCTGCATTAGATCAAGTTTATGATATTGGTTCACCAACAAAACGTTGGAAAACTGGTTACTTTGCTGCTAATACAATTGACCTAGGCGGAACACCCATTTCAGCTCAAGGCGGATTCTTGGTTGTTGATGGTCAAAGTATTGGCTACGGAGCAACAGGCCCAACAGGTCCAGCAGGCCCAGCAGGAGCATCTGTAGAAGGACCTGCTGGGGTTCAAGGTGGCCCAGGTCCTCAAGGCGAGCCAGGTGTTAATGGTACAGACGGATTAGACGGACCACAAGGTCCACAAGGTGAAATTGGTCCAACAGGACCCACAGGAATTCAAGGCGTTACAGGTCCTACAGGTGCTACAGGACCACAAGGCGAAGTAGGGCCAACAGGTCCACAAGGCGTACAAGGTATTCAAGGCGTACAAGGCATACAAGGTATTGTAGGCCCAACAGGTGATCAAGGTATACAAGGTATACAAGGTGTTACTGGTCCTACAGGTGCTCAAGGCATACAAGGCATACAAGGCGTTACAGGACCCACAGGTGCTCAAGGTATTCAAGGCGAAGTAGGACCAACAGGTTCTCAGGGTATTCAAGGTATTCAGGGTATACAAGGTATTCAAGGTGAAGTAGGCCCAACAGGTATTCAGGGCATACAAGGCGTTACAGGACCTACAGGTGCTCAGGGTATTCAAGGCGTTACAGGCCCTACTGGCGATCAAGGTATTCAGGGTATACAAGGTATTCAGGGCGTTACAGGTCCTACAGGTGCGCAAGGCGTTCAAGGCGTTACAGGTCCAACAGGTGCACAAGGTATTCAAGGTGAAGTAGGTCCTACAGGTGCTCAAGGTATTCAAGGTACGCAAGGTGATACCGGCCCAACAGGTGCACAAGGTATTCAGGGCGTTACAGGTCCTACAGGTGCGCAAGGAATACAAGGTATTCAAGGTGTTACAGGCCCTACAGGTGACCAAGGCATACAAGGTATTCAAGGTATTCAAGGTGTTACAGGTCCAACAGGTGCTCAAGGTATTCAAGGTATTGTAGGTCCTACAGGTTCACAGGGCGTACAAGGTATTCAAGGCGAAGTAGGCCCCACAGGTGCACAAGGCATCCAAGGTATTCAGGGTGTTACAGGACCAACAGGTGCACAAGGCATCCAAGGTGAAGTAGGTCCTACAGGTCCTACAGGTGCTCAAGGCATCCAAGGCGAAGTAGGTCCTACAGGTGCGCAAGGTATTCAGGGTACACAAGGTATCCAAGGTGTTACAGGACCCACAGGTGCTACAGGTCTTGGTTTTGCAATTGCTAAAACTTACGCAAGCGTAGCTGCACTAACTGCTGATACAGCTCCTACAGGAATTACTGCAGGTCAGTTTGCTGTAATTAGTACAGGCAATGTAGAGAATCCAGAAGATTCTAGACTGTACTTATGGAATGGCACAAGCTATACATATACAATTGATCTTAGCGGAGCAAGTGGTTTACAAGGTCCACAAGGTAATCAAGGTATTCAAGGCGTTACAGGTCCTA
>Ga0315909_10001744_pt1 | contig 28818 bp, 21 predicted proteins | sample LakEriMetagenome_11_FD_203527 | JGI IMG/M metagenome (GOLD analysis project Ga0315909, IMG submission 203527) | Freshwater fungal communities from buoy surface, Lake Erie, Ohio, United States - Buoy 2 MA125 | ecosystem: Environmental > Aquatic > Freshwater > Lake | place: USA: Lake Erie, Ohio... | reverse complement strand
ATCCCCACATGTCGGGTTCACTCGTGGCGCTGGTCCACAACGGCATCATCGAGAACCATGATGACTTGAGACGTCGCCAGGTCGGGGAGGGGTATGCCTTTTCCTCCGAGACCGACACCGAGGTGGCGGTCAACGAGATTCACCGGCAACTGGCCGAAGGGCACGATCTTCTGGCTGCTGTAGGACGTGCCGTCAAGGCGCTGGAAGGGGCCTACGCACTGGGCGTGATTTGCCGCGATGAACCCGGGCGCCTGGTGGCCGCGCGGCGCGGAAGTCCGCTGGTCATCGGCTTGGGGATCGGCGAAAACTTCATCGCCTCGGATGTCTTTGCCCTGTTGCCAGTCACGCAACGCTTCATCTTCCTGGAGGATGGGGATGTCGCGGATATTTCGCGCGAGGCCGTCCGCATCTATGACGCTGCAGGCCATCCCGTGGAAAGACGGGAATCAGTCTCGCAGCTTTCGGCGGATGCCGCGGAAAAATCCGGTTATCGGCATTTCATGCTGAAGGAAATCTTCACCCAGCCCCGGGCGCTGGCAGAGACCCTGGCAGGCAGACTGGCCCATGGACGCGTGCTGGACGACAGCTTTGGGCCGGATGCCGGGCGGATCCTGGACACTGTGCGTGCGGTCACCATCGTGGCTTGCGGCACCAGCTATCACGCGGGGCTCGTGGCGCGATACTGGATGGAATCCATCGCCGGCGTTTCCTGCACCGTGGAAGTGGCAAGCGAATATCGATACCGCCGCAGCGTGGTACCACAGGACGCGCTGTTCGTGACCATTTCGCAATCGGGTGAGACCGCGGATACCTTGGCCGCGCTTCGCGAGGCGCGGCGCAATGGTTATGCCCACAGCCTTGCCATCTGCAACGTCCCTGAAAGCACCCTCACGCGCGAATCTGAAATGGTACTCCTGACCCGGGCAGGCCCCGAGATCGGGGTGGCCTCAACCAAGGCTTTCACGACACAGCTGGTGGCCCTGATGTTGCTGGTTCTGGCCTTGGGGCGCCGACATGGGCTCTCCGCCGAGGAAGAGGCGCGACTGGTCGCCCTGCTGGAGACGTTACCTGGCCGGGTGAACCTCGCGCTCGAACTCAATGAGCCGATTGCCCAACTGGCGGAAGCTTTCGTCAACAAGCACCACATGCTGTACCTCGGGCGCGGAACCATGTTCCCGATTGCGCTCGAAGGCGCGTTGAAGCTCAAAGAAATCTCCTATATCCACGCAGAGGCCTACCCTGCGGGAGAGCTCAAGCACGGGCCGCTAGCCTTGGTGGATGACGAGATGCCGGTGGTGGCCATCGCGCCCAACAATGCGCTGATGGAGAAGCTCAAGTCGAATCTTGAGGAAGTCCGCGCCCGGGGCGGTGCCCTGTATGTGTTTGCCGACAGTCAGGGGACGGTGGAGGCAAGGCCCGGATTCTCGGTAATTCCGCTCCCTTCGGTGGAGGATGTGATTGCACCCATCGTCTACACCGTGCCGCTGCAACTGCTGGCGTATCACGTCGCAGTGCTGAAGGGCGCAGATGTGGACCAGCCTCGTAATCTCGCCAAGTCCGTGACCGTGGAGTGAGGCGGCGTACGCGGGTGGCGGTTTATGGCAATTGAAGTCCCTGCCGGTCGCAGCGGGACCATCCTCGTGGTCGATGATGACATCGACATGCAGCGTCTGCTTGCGCATTGGCTGCGTGCAGCAGGACACACGGTGCGGACAGTTTCCAGCGGACCCGAAGCCTTGACGCAAGTGTGCATTGCACGGCCCGACCTGGTGATCACCGACCTGCGCATGGAGGGCATGGACGGCATGGCGCTCGCGTCGCGTCTTCTCGCCGATGCCCCCGCGTTGCCCGTGCTGATGCTGAGCGGTGATGCAGCGATCCCCGATGCGCTCGCCGCCACCCGCTTGGGGGCTGCCGCATTTCTTACCAAGCCGCCAACCCGGGAGGCGTTGTTGGCGGAGGTGGATCGCCAACTGGGGCTTCCCCAAACCGAAGCGGCCCGGCAGGGCAACTTCGGCACCGGTTTCATTCACCGTTCAAGCGCGATTGCGGCTTTGCTCGAAGAGGCTGCGCTGCTGGCCCAGGGTGACATCAGCATCATGATTTCTGGCTCCACGGGCACCGGCAAGGAAGTGCTGGCCAGGGCCATCCACGCTGGCAGCCCGCGCGGTGACAAATCCTTCATCGGCATCAATTGCGGGGCGATCCCGGAGCAGTTGCTGGAGTCCGAACTGTTCGGACACGAGAAGGGCGCTTTCACGGGAGCTACCACCCGTCATGAGGGTTTGTTCGTGGCGGCCGACGGTGGCACGCTCTTTTTGGATGAGATTGGAGACATGCCCCTGTCGCTGCAAGTCAAGCTGCTGCGGGTCTTGCAGGATCTGGAGGTGAGACCGGTGGGTGCCCTGCGCGGCACGCCGGTTGATGTGCGGGTGATTTCGGCCACACATCAGGATCTGGAGCAGTTGATGCTGGCGGGCGAGTTCCGTGAGGATCTCTACTACCGGCTGAACGGTGTCGGCCTGCACATTCCTGCCCTCTGTGAACGGCGCGAGGACATCCCACCACTGGTGGCATGGTTTCTTGCCCGCCATGCGGCGCGCACGCGCACTCCACTGAAACGGTTCGGCGCCGAGGCACTCGAGCTTCTGGTGTCCGCGCCCTGGCCCGGCAATGCGCGACAGCTTTCAAATGTGGTCGAACAATGCGCGACGCTTGCCCGTGAGGAACTCATCCCTCTTGCCTTGACGTTGCGCGCGCTGCGCGGCCATGCCGGACAAATCCAGACGCTGAAGGAAGCGCGCGAAGACTTCGATCGCCAATACCTGATCAGCGTGATGCGCCTTGCCAACGGCAATGTGGCCACGGCGGCACGTCTCGCCGGCCGCAATCGCACCGAATTCTACAAACTGCTGGAGCAGCACCGCATCGAGGCTGCCCAGTTCCGTTCGGATCTGGGGTCATGAACAACTGCCCTGACCAGGACCGGCCTCCCATCTTCATTGAGGTGGATGGCGGCCTCGCCGAACTGATTCCCGGGTTTTTGGCCAACCGGGCGAAGGATGTATCGAATCTCCGCGCATTCGTTGCGGACGATAATCTGGAGGCGGCCAGCAGGATTGCGCACTCCATGAAGGGGTCGGGAGGAGGCTATGGTTTTGACACCATTACTTCCCTCGGGGGCAAGATGGAGCACGCCGCGCGGGCGGGTGACGGCGCGAAAGTGCTCGCACTCACGGATGAGCTGGAGGATTTCCTCGCCCGCGTCCGTCCGGTTTTTTCCTGAGTAGAAAGGCCACCATGCGCGCATCTGCCAGCGACGCGCAAAATACCGGCGGTCCGCCTGTGGCGGTCTACTACGCCAGCGCGTCCATTCTGGGGCTGGCATTCACCCTGGTGCTGCTGATACTGGCGTGGAACGCAGCGAAGGATGAGCAGGAGCGTGCTTTCGCGCGCGAGACCCTGGCGGCCCAGGAACGGCTCAGCACCCGTGTGCGCGACCTCGACCGCCTGCTTGCCCAGTTCACTTCCCTGCTGCAACAAGGCCTCTCGCGCCCCGCACTTTCCCGGCTGTGCGAGCGGGCACGCAGGAACGAGCCAGCGCTGGATGCTGTGGCAATCCTGCGCGCGGTTGAGGCGGATGACCATCCGTCGCCGCAGACCCTGTGCGGCCCTCCGGACGGCTGGCCGACCCGCGAAGCAATGCAGAGCGCCATTGCGGCATTCCCCGAGAGCCGCGAAAGCTTCCCTCTGCGCGGGTCGCGAGAGGCAGGCGAGCAGCACCCGGTCCTGGTGCAGCGGTGGTTGGCCACCGGGCACACCGGGGATGTTCTGGTGATGCTGCGGGTGAGGGCATCCGCCTTGTTGCAGGGCGTGCCACTGCCGCCCGGGCTGGCGCTGCTCCTTGAAATGGAATCACGCGGCCCGCTGGGGCGGGTGACCTTGATGGAACGGAATCCAATCATACGAAAGTCCGGATCCCTCGAACCCCAGCCATTGTCGGATGTGCAATCGAGCGAGTTCACGAATTATTCCGTACGTCTCGAACTGCGCCGACCCTGGACCTTGAAACAGTTCGATGTCGGCATGCTGGCCAGCGCCTTGATTCTCGGCTTGGGCGTGACCTTGCTGATGCTGGCGCTCGCTCGTGCGCGCGAGCTCAGGATCCGCGAACTCGCCTTGCGCAACGCCGTGATCGAGGCTCAGGTGGCCGACCAGACCCAGGAGCTCGCGGCCGCCCGCGACGAAGCGTTGGTGGCGGCCAGGGCAAAATCCGATTTTCTGGCCCGCATGAGCCATGAGATTCGTACGCCACTCAACGCCATTCTCGGCTCCCTCGAGGCGTTGATGAACATGCAGGCCACCCCGGAGCAGTCCAGTCTGCTGCGAATGTGCGGGCGGGCCGGTGAGGGCTTGCTGATACTCGTGAACGATGTCCTTGATCTGTCGAAGATCGAAGCCGGGCAGTTGCAACTGGAGCGTGTTGAGTACAGTCCGCGGGAGGTGATGGAGGAGGCCGCCGGAATGCAGGCGCTCCAAGCTGCCGGCAAGGGTCTCGTTCTCATCACGGATCTCGCAGCTGCATTGCCGCTCGTATGCATCGGAGATCCCGTCAGGTTACGCCAGGTGCTGTTGAACCTGCTGGGGAATGCACTCAAGTTCACACAGCATGGCAAGGTTGTCCTCAAGGCCTGGGTAGAGGATGAGGAAAACTCCACCGCGGTGCCGGTACTCCACTTCCAGGTGCGGGATACGGGTATCGGCATTCCGCCCGAAAAACTCGAAACGGTTTTCGAACGCTTTGCCCAGGCGGACAGCAGCACCACCCGGCGCTTCGGCGGCACGGGCCTCGGCCTGTCCATCAGTCGCCAGCTCATGGAGGGCATGGGCGGACGGCTCTGGGCGGAAAATCCTGCCGGCGGTGGTGGTTGCCTCCAAGGCAGCCTGCCGCTGCATATCGTGACACGGGCACCAATTCGCGACGTTGACTCCACGGAGCGCCCTGCCGGAGTGCCGCTGACCGGAGCCAATTCAAGCCAGCGCGCAGCTTTGCAGCAGGCGCCGGTGAGCCTCGTCGCCGGGGTGGGGACAGATGCCGCGGCTCGGGCAAGCGCAGCGGAAGCCCGCACCATCGGTTCCCCGCCCGCGAGCGAGTGTGACGTACCCCGGCGCACCCTGTTGCTGGTCGAAGACAATGATGACAATCGTCAACTCCTGCATCTTTTTCTGCGGGGACACTCCTGGGACATCACCGATGCTGCGGATGGTGTCGAAGCGGTTCAGAAGTGCGCGGAACGTTCTTTTGATCTGGTGCTGATGGATATCCAGATGCCACGTCTGGACGGTCACGCCGCAACACGGGCCATTCGTGTGGCGGAGCGCACGGCCGGCCGGCGCGCGGCGCGAATCATCGCGCTGACGGCTCATGCCCTTCCCGAGGAACTCGACCGCATCCTCGAGGCCGGCTGTGATGGTTACCTCACCAAACCTCTCAAGAAGAGGGTGCTGCTCGACTTTTTGGCTGCTGAGCAGGGGGGCGTCCATGAATCCCGCCACACCGACTAAAGATGCGAGTCGACAGGCCGACACATTCGAGCATGGAATACCCTTGGCCGACGCTGCAGTGAACCCGGAATCATGCTGAGATTTTTCAGACACTACATTCCCGTGACCCTTTTCCTGCTCGGGTTGGCGGAAACCCTCATCCTGCTCGTCTCGATTCACCTCGGGACGATGTTGAGCGTCGCCTTGCCGCTTCTTTCCGACAATCCCGGGGGTAATGGCGCGCCATTGTGGGTCAAAGCCATGGCTTACAGCGTGGCAATGCTGTGCGGGCTCGTCGCGATGGGGTTCTACCAGCGTGAACAGCGCGATGCGCCAGTGGCCACCCTGCTGCGCCTCCTGTTCGGCTTCGGTATCGGACTCGTCGTGATGGGGCTCGTCTCCCTGGTATTCCCGGGGCTCATGGTCAAACCGTTCGTGTTCGGTGTCGCTCTGGCCAGCTCCTTCCTCGGCATCGCGACCTGTCGGCTGGTCTGTTTCGCTACCACGGATGCCCGCTTCTCACGCCGGGTGCTGGTGCTGGGTGTGGGCGAGCGTGCCCTCCAGATCGAGAACCTCCGGCGAGCCTCCGATCGGGTGGGTATCACCCTGATCGGTTACGTCGACATCGGCGTGGGGCCGCAGATGGTCAATTCCGCCGCCGTGATCCGGCCCACCGGGTCATTACTCGAGCTCGCCAGACGCTTTGCTGCTGACGAAATAGTCATTGCCATCGATGACCGCCGCAAGGGTCTGCCGGTGAATGAAATACTCGACTGCAAGATGGAAGGCATCAGGATTCTGGAGGAGGGGACCTTCCTCGAGCGGCAACTGGGCAAGATACGCCTCGATGCACTCCATCCCAGCCAGGTGATCTTCTCCGATGGCTTCACTCAGGCAGTGCTCAAGAAGACGGAGAAACGGATTCTCGACGTGGCGATTGCATCGCTGCTGCTGCTCCTGTCACTGCCGCTCTTCGTGCTGGCCGCTCTGGCAATTTATCTGGAATCGGGCGGGCCGATTCTCTATCGCCAGCAGCGTGTAGGCCTGCGTGGAAAAAACTTCGACATCTTCAAGTTCCGCAGCATGCGCGTCGACGCCGAACGCAATGGGCCGGTGTGGGCGGAACAAGGTGACTCCCGAACTACCCGGGTGGGGCGCGTCATCCGACGTTTCCGTGTCGACGAGCTGCCCCAGCTGTTGAACGTGCTGAAAGGTGACATGAGTTTTGTGGGGCCCCGGCCGGAGAGGCCGGAGTTTGTGGCAGACCTCGCGCGAGCCATTCCCTACTATGAACTGCGTCATCATGTGAAACCGGGTATCACCGGCTGGGCCCAGATTTCCTATCCCTACGGCGCCTCTATCAAGGATGCCCGTGAGAAACTGCAGTACGATCTTTACTACCTGAAGAATTACAGCATCTTCCTGGACATCAACATCCTGCTCCAGACCGCGCAGGTGATCCTCCTCGGCAAGGGGGTACGCTGAGCGGGCATCGAGTCCGTTGGTGGATGCGGACCCAGCCTGAGCGTACCGGGAGCCTGTGAAAAGCATGACGACGGATCTCCTCGTCCTTTCCTGTGCAATTGCGGCATCGGCTTTTGCGCTGTTCGCCCTCTACATACTGATCGACGGACGACGCTCGGCCGTCGGCATCCGTCTGCTGCTTGCCACGGGCATCTCCGCGCTGTGGTTCCTTTGGCAATTCCTCTACTACGCGGAAATCCTGACCGGGCTCGGCCTTGCGGGACCTGTCGTGCTCGAAATCGCTCGTGGTGTCGCCTGGATCATGCTGACCCTTCAGCTCATCGCCAGCGGGCGCGTGGATGATCCCGTGGGCCGACGTTTCCTGCAGCGGGCAAAAGTGGCGCTGGCGATAATCGCATTGCTTGCTTTGATGACGGTTGCTCAACCCCGGCTGGCGATGCTTGTGCTGTCAGTCGAACTTTCTGCCAAGGCAGGCTTCGGGGCCCTGCTGATGCTGTCGGTACTCGGGCTCGCGCTGATCGAGCAGTTTTATCGCAACACGCCTTACCATCGACGGTGGGCCATCAAGTACCTCTGCCTCGGGGTCGGCGCGCTGCATGCCTACGACTGCATGCTTTATGCGGATGGCGTGCTTTTCAATCGGCTTGATTCCGCCCTCTGGATCGGGAGGGGGCTGGCGAATGCGCTGGTGATACCGCTCATCGCCATCGCAGTGGCGCGCAATCGCGAATGGCGCCTGAATCTGTTCCTTTCGCGCCAGATGGTTTTTCATGGCGCGACCCTGCTCGCGGTCGGTCTCTATCTTCTGACGGTTGCCGCGGCGGGCTACTACCTGAGAGTCTACGGTGGCGAGTGGGGTGACGCCCTGCGGGCCGTGGTCTTTTTTGCTTGCACCCTGTTTCTGGTTTCCATACTCGGCTCGGCAGAAGTCCGTTCCCGCCTGCGACTTTTCCTGTCGCGACACTTCTACCGTGACAAATACGACTACGGGGAGATCTGGCTGCGCTTCACCAACTTGCTGTCGCAGAGTGACACGGGGCCAGCCGAGCTGCCGCAGTCCATCCTGAAGGCCATCGGCGACATCATGGATGCCACGGGCGGCGCGATCTGGCAGCGTAATCCCAACGGGTCCTTCGGCATCGTGGCCACCCACGAGATGGATCCGCAGCGTCTCCACGTGATCCCGGATGACGACCCTCTCGTGATGGCGCTGGAGCATTCCGGGAGAGTCATCGATATCGCTGCCGAGGCGGAACGCTCCAATCTGGATCAACCGATGGTGGTGCCCGCCTGGCTGCTGGAGCAACCCAGGGCCTGGTTGCTGGTCCCCATCGTTCACCGCGACCAGCTTCTCGCCATCGTCCTGTTGTGCGAATCCCGGGCTGGCGAAGCTCTGGTCCCGGAGGATCGGGAGCTGCTCGGCACCCTGGGGAGCCAGTCGGCCAGCTATCTGGCACTCATGCAGGCCACCGCCGAACTGGGCGATGCCCGCCAGTTCGAGGCCTTCAATCGCCTGTCCGCTTTCCTGGTGCACGATCTCAAAAATGTCATCGCCCAGCTGTCCATGGTCATCAAGAATTCAGTGCGTCACCGCGGGAATCCGGAATTCATCGACGATGCCTTCAATACCATTGGCGATGCCGTGGCCAAGATGAATCGCATGCTTGGCAACCTCAGGCACACCCAGTCCGGGCCCAGCGAGCTGTTGCAGGTGGCCGACTGCATGCGAGAGGCGCAAACCCACCTTTCTGCGAGGGAGCCGAAGCCTACCCTCATCAACCAAGCGGCGGGTGATCTGCGGGTGCGGGGCAATCGCGATCGCTTCCTCGCCATGGTTGAACATCTCGCACAGAATGCCCAGGAGGCGACCGGCCCTGCGGGCACCGTGGAATTACGCCTTTTTTGCCGCGGCGATCTGCTTCTGCTCGAAATCACCGATGATGGATGCGGCATGAGTCCCGAATTCATACAGCACAGACTTTTCAAACCCTTTGACACGACCAAGGGCAAGGCCGGCATGGGGATTGGGGTTTACGAAAGCCTGCATATTGCCAACAGCATGGGCGGCAGGCTCACGGTTGACAGCCAGCCCGGCAAGGGCAGCACATTCCGGATTCAATTGCCTCTGGTCCCACTGGGCGAGGCCGAAGGCGAGGCACCCACGTGGGAGAAAACCGCATGAACAAGACCAATATCCTGGTGGTGGAAGATGATCCTGGCCTGCAGAAGCAGTTCAAGTGGTCGCTGGAAGACTATGAAGTCCATGTTGCGGGTGATCGTGCCGGTGCGCTGGAGCTCCTGCAAAGAGTCCGCCCGTCGGTCGTCACTCTGGATCTCGGGTTGCCACCTGATCCGGCCAACGCTTCAGAGGGACTGCAGACGCTCAGCGACATCCTCCGCCTGGCCCCTGCCACCAAGGTCATCGTGATCACAGGCAACGACGACCGCGAAGTTGCAGTCCGCGCCGTCGGGCAGGGCGCCTATGATTTCAACGAAAAGCCGCTGGACCCGGACGTGTTGCGAATGATCGTGGCGCGCGCCCTGCGCATGCACGAGCTGGAATCCGAGAACCGGCGTCTGATGGATGTCGGACGCGAGCCGCTGGCAGGCATCATTGCCGCCAGTCCGCAGATGCTCGAAGCCTGCCGGCGGATCGAGCGCATTGCGCCCACCGAGGCGACGGTGATGCTGCTCGGTGAGAGCGGAACGGGCAAGGAACTGTTGGCGCGTGCCACCCATGAGTTGAGTCCGCGCAAGGATAAGCGTTTTGTTGCCATCAACTGCGCGGCCATCCCGGAAACACTTCTGGAAAGCGAATTGTTCGGCTATGAGCGGGGCGCGTTCACCGGGGCGGTCAAGCAGACCAAGGGCAGGATAGAGCATGCCGATGGCGGCACGCTGTTTCTGGATGAGATGGGCGATCTACCCTTCTCGCTGCAGGCCAAGCTGCTGCGTTTCCTGCAGGAGCGTACCATCGAGCGCATAGGTGGCCGGGAAGAGATTCCGGTTGACGTACGCATCGTTTGCGCAACCCACAAGAATCTGAAGGCGCTCATCGCCGAACAGCAGTTCAGGGAAGATCTCTACTACCGCATCAGTGAGGTCAGTGTGCAGATTCCGCCGCTGCGGGAGCGTTCGGGCGACGCCATCCTCATTGCCCGGGTGATCCTGAACAAGCAGCGCGAAATCAACAAGTCCACGGTGCGGGATTTCAGTCCAGGCGCCTTGACCGCCATCGATCTGCACGACTGGCCGGGGAACGTGCGGGAGCTGGAAAACCGTGTGAAGCGCGCGGTCATCATGGCCGAGAGTCCCATGATTGAACCCTACGACATGGAACTGGAAACACCTGCGACGGTGGGTTTCAAGACCCTGCGGGAGATCAGGGAAACTGCCGAGGCCAACGCCATCCATCACGCCCTGGCCGTGAACGGAGGGCAGATCGGGAAGGTGGCTGACATGTTGGGCGTGAGTCGCCCGACGGTCTACCATCTCATCAAGAAGTACGACATCAATGCCTGAGCACGGGCATACATGCCCGCGACACCTCAGGCATCGCGAGACACCCCTTCGCGCCCGGCTGGCCTCAGGTCCCTGCCGGCACTTTCAGGCAGGTGGTTCCGCTGAGGATGAATTTGACGGCGTCGCCAAAACTGTTGCGGGCCTCGCGGGCTCCAGCGGTGCTCGAAGACGCTACGTAGCGGCTATCCTCACCGATGAAATCCTGCGCCGGGTCGGTCATGACCACGGTCGCGCCCAGCGAACACACAAGGTGTTGTCGCTCAAGCATGTTTCTCTCCTGTGGGGGAGTTGTAAATTTTTATTAAGGCCTGACCAGCGCGGTGGATGGTACAACGAAAACGCAGTGCAATGAACCTCATTGACTCACATTTTTCCGGGAGATGTGACCCCCCGCACATCCCCGGCAAGGGACAATCTGCATGAGGCTGCTCATTACCGGCGGGGCCGGTTTCATCGGGTCGGCCCTGATCCGGCACCTGCTCAGCGCGACCTCCCACCGGGTGCTCAATCTCGACGCGCTGACCTATGCGGGGAATCTCGAGTCCCTGGCCCCCGTCGCGCATCACCCCGGCTATGGTTTCGTTCACGAGGATATCCGGGATCGCCGCGCGCTCACGGCTGTTTTCGCGGACTTCAGGCCGGAGGCTGTGATCCATCTCGCGGCAGAGAGCCATGTGGATCGATCCATCGACGGCCCGCTGCCGTTCATCCAGACCAACGTGGAGGGCACTGCGACCTTGCTGGAAGTCTCCCGGGACTACTGGAGCGGGCTCGATGCGCAGGGTCGGGCTGCCTTCCGCTTCCATCATGTTTCCACCGACGAGGTCTATGGGTCCCTCGGCAGACTGGGACGCTTCACGGAAACGAGCCCCTATGCGCCCCGTTCGCCCTATGCGGCCAGCAAGGCGGCGAGTGATCATCTGGTACGGGCCTGGCACGAGACCTACGCCCTGCCCACGCTCATCACCAACTGCTCCAACAACTATGGCCCGTGCCAGTTTCCCGAGAAGCTGATTCCGCTGATGATCCGCAAGGCCCTCAAAGGCGAGCCCCTGCCGGTATACGGTGATGGCAGCAATGTTCGCGACTGGCTCTTCGTCGAGGATCACGCGCGCGCCCTCGTAACGGTGCTCGAGCGCGGCAGTCCGGGTGAAACCTGGAACATCGGAGGCGACAGCGAGCGCAGCAACCTGGAAGTCGTGGAGACCTTGTGCCTGAGGCTGGATGCCCTGCGGCCCCGGACTGCGGGCAGCCATCGTGAGCTCATTACTTTCGTGGCAGATCGCCCCGGTCATGACTGGCGCTACGCCATTGATGCCGGAAAGCTGCAACGCGAGTTTGGCTGGAGGCCCAAGGAGAGTTTTGACTCCGGCCTGGACAGGACGCTGGAGTGGTATCTGGCCAACGAAGAATGGTGCGCGCGGGTGGAATCGGGCGCCTACCGCGGGCAACGCTTGGGAGTCCTTCATGCAGCCGTCTGATCCACCGAGCACTGCCCGAGCGATGCCTCGGCGCAAGGGCATCATCCTCGCGGGCGGAGCCGGGACGCGGCTTTACCCAGTGACCATGGCCGTCAGCAAGCAGCTGCTGCCCGTCTACGACAAGCCGATGATCTACTACCCGCTCAGTACCCTGATGCTGGCGGGCATCCGGGACATCCTCATCATTTCCACACCCCAGGATCTGCCCCAATTTCGCACCCTGCTGGGCTCGGGCACACATTGGGGATGTCGCTTCAGTTACTGCGAACAGCCGCGGCCGGAAGGTCTGGCCCAGGCCTTCCTCCTCGGTGAGGAGTTCCTGGCGGGCGAGCCCGCCTGCCTCATTCTGGGCGACAACCTCTTCTACGCGGATGGACTCTCCCTGCAGTTGCAACGAGCTGCTGCGAGCACCGAGGGAGCGACCATCTTTGCTTATGCCGTGAAGGATCCGGAGCGCTATGGCGTGGTGAGCTTTGATGCCGAGGGACGAGCCATCGACATCGAGGAAAAGCCGCCACAGCCACGCTCGCGTTTTGCTGTGACCGGGCTTTATTTCTATGACCAAACCGTGGTGGAGATAGCCCGGGGGCTCAAGCCTTCGGCCCGCGGCGAGCTCGAGATCACGGATGTGAACCGGGTCTATCTTGCTCGGGGCCAGCTGGCAGTCGAGATGCTCAGCCGGGGCGCCGCTTGGCTGGATACCGGCACTCACGACTCACTGGTGGATGCGACAGAGTTCGTGCGGGTGGTCGAACGCAGGCAGGGCCTGAAGATTGCCTGCCCCGAAGAAATTGCCTACCGCATGCACTACATCGACCGCGAGCAGCTGGCCGAGCTGGCAGCACCACTCGCGGGGAATGCCTATGGTCAATACCTGCTCTCGCTGGCCAGGGGGGAAATCCAATGAAACTGCTGGGCACCACAGTCACCGCCTCACGCCAGCTGCCGCAAGGCTCCGTGGTGCACGAGCTCGGGATCCCCGGGCTCAAGGTGGTGGCGCCCAGGATCTTTCGCGATGCCAGGGGCAGCTTTCTGGAAACCTGGCAGGGCCTACGCTACCGGGAGCTCGGCCTCGAAGTCGACTTCGTGCAGGACAATCTGTCCATCTCCCCACTGGGCGTGCTGCGCGGACTGCATTTCCAGAATCCTGAAGCACAGGGCAAGCTGGTGAGCGTGCTCGAGGGCGAAGTCTTCGATGTGGCGGTGGATATCCGACACGGCTCTCCCACCTTTGGACGCTGGGCAGCGCTGCACCTCGATGGAACCGAGCATCACCAATTCTTCATTCCCAAGGGCTTCGCCCATGGTTTCTGTGTGTTGAGCGACAAGGCCCTCTTTCACTACAAGTGCGACGCGCTTTACGCCGCAGCGCATGAGCACATGCTCCTGTGGTCCGACCCCGACCTCGGCATTCCATGGCCCATACGCGCGCCCGAGCTTTCGCCCAAGGATGCAGCAGGCCTGCGCCTGCGTGATTTCGCCTCCAGCAGTCTGCCCCGGTTCGAAACCTGAGTCGGATGCGCAGGGTTCTCATCCTCGGTGCCGAGGGGCAGCTGGGCACCGAACTTCGGCGTTGCTGGCCAGACGCGGTGGCGCTGGCCCGAACCCAATGTGATTTCACGGATCTCGTCGGGCTGCGGCGCCAGCTGCAAGCCTTGAAGCCGGGGCTCATCCTCAATGCGGCGGCCTTCACGGCGGTCGATCGCGCGGAGGAGGTCGAGGGACTCGCTCACCAAGTGAACGCGCTTGCGCCTGGTGTGCTGGCTGAAGAAGCCGCACGCCTGGGAGCACCACTCGTCCATTACTCCACGGACTATGTGTTCGATGGGCAGCAAACTGTTGCACTGACCGAGGATCACCCGCCAGCGCCCCTGAATGCCTACGGTCGCAGCAAGCTGGCGGGCGAGCAGGCCATTCAGCGGCAGGGTGGCTCGCATCTCATCCTGCGTACGAGCTGGGTCTACAGCGCTCAGGGTCACAATTTCGTGCGCACCATCCTCAGGCTCGCCAGCACGCAGCACACTCTCCGCATCGTCGACGATCAGACAGGCAGCCCCACCTGGGCGCGAGACCTGGCCGATGCCACCTACAGAGCCTGCCACTTGGCAGAGACTGCCGGATGGACAGGGGTCAGCGGCCTCTACCATCTCAGTGCAGAGGGCGAGACCACCTGGCACGGACTGGCCTGCGAACTCCTGAACCTCGCGGTCCGGCATGGAGCGTTGCGCGGAGTCCCGCCCGAGCTTGTGCCCGTTTCCTCCGCAAGCTACGGGGCGAGAGCCGCACGACCCACGCGCAGTGTGTTGTGCAACGACAAGTTCCATGCGCGCTTCGGCTTCCGCCTGCCACACTGGCGCTCGGCACTGGAACGGTTTTTTGCCGACGGTGCAGTTCCGGACGGCCATTCAAGTCTGCCTTGAAAACACGGGGTATCATGGTCGCAAGTGTCCGAACAGGTGCCTCACCAAGATGAACAAATGCCGGAAATGCCTCTTGCCTGCCACCGTTCCGGGGGCGGATCTCGATGCCAGGGGCGTCTGCCGGCCATGCCGCGAGTTCGCGCCGGAGACCCTGCAGGCTGGGGAGGCGGAACGCCGGCGCTTTGAAGCGGATCTGGAACAGACGCTTGCCACCGCGCGCGGCCAAGGCCAGTACGACTGCCTGGTGCCCTTCAGTGGCGGCAAGGACAGTGCGCTGCTCCTCTACAAGTTGCGCGTGGAATACCGGCTGAGGGTGCTGGCGTTCACGGTGGACGTGAATATTCCGCCCATTGCCTGGCAGAACATCCGCCGCACGGTGGAAGCACTGGGCTGCGATCTGGTTACTTACACCCCGCCCACGGCTTTCTATCGCAAGCTGTTCCGGTATCTGCTCAGCCACCAGGAGGCCCGTGGCGCTGTCTATACCGTGTCATACGTCTATGCGCCGCTGTTCGAGGGTGATGCGATCAAGCTCGCGCTGGAGAAAGGGATTCCGCTGGTATTCGCGGGTTACTCGCCCGGCCAGCCGGAGCCTGAGCGCATGAAATACGAGTTTTCGCGCGCCCTCATCGAGGCAACCGACTGGACGCCCCCGGCCTTGCGCGACAGCGGCGCATTCACCGCCGATGAGCTCGCCCGCTTCTTCAACCCCGCTCACTATCCCGCCGGCACCGTCTTCCCGCGCTATCTCGCGCCGTTCCACGCCTGGTCCTATGACCAGGAGGAAACCATGCGTCTGGTGGTCGAGAAGGGGCTCGTGGCGAGCGCACGACATGCGAGCCCGGTGTTCAGCAACTATCCCATCAACTGGTTGATGATGTATTCGGATCTGCGCAACTTCGGTTACAACCCTTACGCCCCCGAGTTTGCCGCGCTCATTCGCGAGGGCAAGGCGAGCCTCGCCCAGTGGCGCTTCATGGCGCCCTTGGTCGATTGGATGATCAGACGCAGGCAATTCCTCGGACGCCATGTCAGCGGTCACCTGAAGTGGCTGGATCTCTCGCCCGAGGATCTGCGTATCACCTGTCCGCGCGGGGCCTACGATCCGGTCCCCGGCGCGCGCGCTGCCCACTGAAGCGATCCGCCGTGTCTGCTCCCTGTGTCCCCCCGAGGGTGCTCTCCGATTTTGCACTCGAGAGAGCCCGGCAGACACCGGATGACATCGCCTTTCGCCATCGGCTGGACGGTCACTGGGTGGGCATCACCTGGCGGGAATTCGTCGCACGTGCTCTCGTCCTCGCCAAAGGGCTTGCCGGCGCCGGGCTCACGCGCGGGGGACGTCTCGCCATCATGGCGCCCACCAGCCTCGAGTGGGAGCTTTTCCAGTTGGCCGCGCTGCTCAACGGCGCTGCGGTCGCGGGTTTCGATCCACATGACCAGCCTGAACGTGTGCGCGCGATGCTGGCGGTCGCGGACATTGATACGCTGGTGCTGGCGCACCCCGGCCTGCTTGAAAGGCTTGGGCCATCGCGACCAGCGTGTCTGCGGCGGATTGTCTGTCTCACCGAAGCCTCGCCACCCGCCTCCTGCACCTCATCCGGTGACCCGGTCGATTGGCACACGCCGGCAAGCCTCGTGGTGACCGGCGCGGGGATTTCAGCGCCGCCCGCGCCACGGACGGAAGATCCCGCAACCCTCATCTTCACCTCCGGCAGTACGGGTGAGCCCAAGGGGATTGCCTACACCCATGCGCAGGTCGTGCTCGCGGTGGAGAACATCCTTGATGCTTTTCCGGAGATAGGCCGGGGCGATCGACTGGTCTGCTGGTTGCCGTTGTCCAATCTTTTCCAACGCATGCTGAACTACTGTGCGGCCGGGCGTGGAGCGGAATGCTGGTTGGTGGCGGAGCCGCAGACGATCATTGAACGACTGCCGGAAATCCGGCCGCATGTCTTCATTGCCGTGCCCCGCTTCTTCGAAAAAGTGGAGGCGGGCATGCGAGACCGAATGGAGGCGCTACCGGGATGGTCGCGCGCGATTGCCGCCTGGGCGCTCGCAGCGGGAGACGTGCGTGCGCGCGGCCTGCGAAACGGGAAGCCTGTCGGCGTCATAGCCCGTTTGAGTGCCACGCTTGCAGACCGCCTGGTGTTGCGGCGTTTGCGTGCGGTGCTCGGCGGACAAGTCCGCTATCTGGTCAGTGGTTCGGCCGCTTTCCCCGTCTGGCTGCTCGAACGTTTTCATGCCATGGGGCTGCCGGTACTCGAAGCCTATGGCTTGAGCGAGAACGTGGTTCCGGTGGCGCTCAATCGGCCCGGCGCCTGGCGCTTCGGTACCGTGGGCCGAGCCCTGCCAGCGAACGAATTGCGGATTGCCGAAGACGGTGAGGTACTGGTGCGCGGAGAGGGGGTGTGCCACGGCTACCTCGATGGCACTCCCGCCGCTCTTGATGCGCAAGGCTTCCTCTCCACGGGCGATCTGGGCACTCTGGATGCAGAGGGCTTTCTCACGCTCACTGGCCGCAAGTCGGAGATCTTCAAGACCTCGACCGGGCGCAAGGTCGCACCACTGCCGGTGGAGGCGGCGCTGCGACGCCTGCCGGGTGTTGATCACGCCGTGGTGCTGGGCGCGGATCGCAAGATGCCGGTCGCAATCGTCACGCTCACGGCGGGCAGGATTGCAGATGACTTTTCTGTCGTCGCCCAGGCGCTGGCAGACCGCATGCCGGAGACTCTCGGCGAACTCGCAGCGTGGACGCGTCCAGCGGGCCTTCTGGTGTTGCGACAGCCTTTCGGCATCGAGTCCGGTGAGCTCACCAGCAATCTCAAGCTGCGTCGGGGAGAGATCATGCACAGGCACGGCGCGGCGCTGGAGGCTCTTTTCGCGCAGATCGAGAAGAATGAGCCTTTCCTGGTGCAACTGGACGATGCGCGCTGTCTCGTCAGCTGCGGGAGTGCGGCATGAGCGTCTATCTGTTGACCGGTGCAAGCGGTGTGGTGGGCAGTGCCATAGTGCCGGTGCTGATGCGGGAAACAGAGGCCGAGATCCTGCTGCTGCTGCGCCCCGGCAAAAACCAGAACCTGGACGCGCGCCTCGCCCAGCTCATGGATTTCTGGTGCGGTCATTACCCTGGATTGAGCCGTGAGGAACTCACGGCCCGTGTCCGTGTTCTCGGAGGTGATATCACACAGGACGCATTGGGCCTGTCTGCGCAAGACGATGCAGAGGTGCGTGCGCGCTGCACGCATCTCATCCATTGCGCGGCCAGCGTGCGAATGAACCTGGCGCTCGAGGAAGCTCGCCAGACCGCAAAGCGACCAGTGGCATCAGTGCTGGCTCTAGCCGAGCGTTGCGCGCAGCTTGAGAAAGTGGAATTCGTGAGTACCGTGGGTGTGGGTGGCCGCTGGGAGGGCCCGCTACCCGAACGCTGGCTGCATGAGGACAGGCAATTCCACAACACCTACGAGGCCGCCAAGGCGGAGGCCGAGGAACTCATCGAGGCGGCGGTTGCACGCGGTTTTCCTGCCACCGTGCACAGGCCCAGCATGGTGGTGGGGGATTCGATTTCCGGCGCCGTGATCCATTTCCAGATCTTCTATTTCATTTGCGAATTCCTGAGCGGCAAGCGCACCTTGGGGCTTTATCCTTCACTCGGGGCGGGGACTCTCGACATCGTGCCCAATGATTTCGTTGCGCGCGCCATCGTGGCCGCAAGTCGGGACCCTGAAACCCGTGGCCGCATCCTGCATCTTTGCGCCGGTCCCGATCAGGCGCTCAGCCTCACGGATTTGCGGCGCACCGTGCGCCGGATGTTTCGTGCCGCGGGACGCACGCCACCGCTCCCTTGTATTGATCTCAGCGCCGGTGGATTCACGCGGCTGATGCAGCTGTTGAAGGTATTCCTGCCGGCGCAGGAGCAACGCGCCTTGCTGACCCTCCCTCTGTATCTCGACTATCTCGCGGGGGTGCAGGAATTCGGCAATACGCAGAGCCTCGCGCGGTTGGAGGCATGGGGAATCGGCTTACCACCGGCGACGGATGTTGCGGAGAAGGCGCTGAACTTCTACCTGCGGGGCTAGCGGGGTACTGGCAGGGTGTTGCACCTGGCGCGGCAGGGACGCCCGTCGAGCCCGCTACTCAGGCAAACACATCCCGCAGAAAGCCGCCCCAGGCAAAGGCTCGCATGAGATCCGCCAGATCCCGCGCTTGTTGCGTTGTCAGCCCGGCGCGCAGGGTGAGGAGTGCGCTCCTCGTGTCGGCATCGAGGCCTCGATCCGGGGTGCTTATCACACAGAGAAAGGACACGGGGAAAGTGGCATGCAGGCGTGCCGCGGATAGTACACGAGTGGCTTGCTGCAGCTCCCGTCGCGTGAAGGCTGCCTCGAGTGAACAGCGGTAGAGCGTCGAGAACGGATCATGCGGGTTCACGAGTGTTCGATCCGTTCCGCGGTGGATGAAGAACTCAACCGAGCGAGGGCTCTTGAGCCGCGCGAAATCTTCCAGATAAACGGCCCCACGCGGACTGAGCAGACTACGAGCACTGTGCAGACAGCGTTCCAGGGATTCCAGATCCGGTAAATGATGCAACGACATGGTGCTTACGACTGCATCGAACGACCCGGCGCCCAGATGTTTTGGGTGAATGATGTCGTCACGCACCCATGAAAGATTGGCCAAGCCCAGCGCGTCTGCTGTGCGCGCCGCCACGTCCAGCATCGCCTCGCAATGGTCGACGCCGGTGAAGTGAATCCGCGGGTTGACGGCGGCGAGCTGCAACAGTTGCACACCGGTGCCGCAGCCGAGGTCCACGCACGTACGCGCACCGCGAATCGAGCGCGAGATCCCCGCGCTCTGGTAGAGATAACCTGCAGCGGTGCGGCCATCGACCCGTCCCCCGCCCTGCATCGCGGCAATGAGGGTCGCCGTGTCCAGCCTGCCGGATGGCGGGGTACCACGGGTTTGCCGCCGCCTTGGCAGCAGCTCGCGCAGGAACAGCAGCCCCAGTTGCAGCGTTTCAGAAAGACCGGGGCGGATCAGGGCCGTCTCTCAAATGTTCTGACGCAAGGCCTCGACCACCGGCACGCGCGCGGCACTGCGCGCGGCAAAGAGGGCCGAGACCACCGTCGCCACCAGGCCGATGAGGAAAGACACGGCGAGCACCTCGGGCACGATGCGGATGAGTGCCGTGTAACCTGCATTCGAGTTGGGGGGAGGGGGCATGGGGATCCCGGTCTGCGAGATTCCCCAGGCCACTGCGATGCCGAGCAATACACCGGCTGAGGCCCCCACCAAGCCCAGCAGGGTGTTTTCGAGCACGATGAGCCGCGCCACATCGCGCTGGCGCAAGCCCAACGCCATCAGGGTGCCGAACTCTCCCACACGCTCCTGTGCCGTCATGTTCACGCTGTTGGCCACACTGAGCAGCACCACGATGAGGATGACCGCCTGCAGCACACCGAACTGGCTTTCGTAGAGGTCTACGGTGTTGCGGTAGAAATCGTCGAGCTCAAACCAGGTCTTGATCTCGAAGCCCTTGCCTGCAAGCGCGGCGCGCGCCTGTGCCGCACTCGCATCGGTCGCCAGTGTGTCCTTGAGCGAGACCACGATGGCGTGAGCACCCTCCACGGCCAGGAGTTCGCGCGCATCAACGAGATTCATGCGCACCGCGCGCGCGTCAAACTCCTTGGAGAAGGTCCGAAAAATACCGACCACTTCGAATTCGAGGCTGTTGAGCCCGCCATCCGGCATATTGGCCAGTACATTCACGAGGGCGCCCGGTTTGAGCTTGAGTGCGCGGGCCACGCCCTCGCCCAGCAGCAGTTTGTGACGCTCCTCGCCGAGCAGCATGCGGCCTTCCACCACGAAAAAGAAATCGCCGAATTGCGCGGCTTCCTTGGCCGGCTCCACGCCCTCGGCCAGCACAGGCAGATCCGATCGCCCGTTGTTCACCAGGCCGAAGAAATTCACCCGCTGCATGGAATCGAGTACGCCCGGGACTTCTGAGATCGTGGACTGCACCTCCGCGGGGTCCGGCATGAGATGGTTTCCGGGATCCTTGCTCCAGTTCTCGAGATAGCCTTGGCGGTAGATCTGGAAATGACCGAGACGCGAATGGATGGTGGCCTCGCGCAGCTGGATGAAGATGTCCTCCACGAAGCCGCCGCTTAGAATCAACCCCATCACACCGATGATGATGGCGGCGAGAGTCATCGCGGTCCGGCCTTTCTGCCGCAGAAGGTTGCGCAGGGCAAATTTCAGCATCATGGCGCTGGACTTCATGACTCAGCGTGCCCGGCGCAAGGCATCGACGATCTCGAGCCGGGATGCCTTCCACGCGGGGTAGAGGCTGGCCAGGCCGGCCGCGACCACCGCCAGCAGGAAGGCGCTGGCCGCGATTTCTGGCGTGAGCCGTATGAATGCCGTGAAGCCGTGGTCCATGCCGGGCGCGGGTGGCATGGGAATCCCGACGTAGGAGACGAGTTCGGCAATCAACCAGCCACCGAGCAGCCCGGCGCAACCGCCCAACACGCCGAGGATCAGCCCCTCGGTCACGAAAATCTGCATGACGTGACGTCGACGGATGCCAAAGGCGAGGAGGGTGCCGATTTCCCCGGTCCGCTCCATCACGCCCATGGCGAGAAGGTTGGAAATGCTCATCACGATGATGAGCGCGATGATGCCATTCACGAAACGTGTCTGGGCTTCGAAGAGCTCCACCACCGCCTTGTAGAAATCAGCGAGGTCGATCCAGGGCAGCAACTGCAGACCTCGTTCGGAATCCAGCAAGGCTCGCACCTCAGGCAACACCTCTGCGGTACGCTCTGTTTCATCGAGCAGGATGAGCCATTGATGCGCGCCCTCGACCTTCATCATGCGCTGCGCCAGCGCAATTGGCGCGCGCAAGGTGACATCGTCATACGCCTTCACGGCAGTGTGAAAGATGCCCCTGACCTTGGCGTCCACTGCGGAAACACCGCCCGCTTCGTCATTCCCGAGCAGCACCAAGGTATCGCCGACCTTCGCCCCAAGACTGGCGGCAAGGCCTTTGCCGAGGATCACGCTGGCAGCCTCTGCGGCGGAGAGCGGGCGGCCGTGATCGATCACGATCTCGCGAGCGAGATCGTCCTCTGTTTCCGGGGTGACGCCCTCACCGAGAAAACTCACCGTGGTGTCGTCGAGCGAGACAAGGCCTGCGAAGTTGAGGCGCTCGCCCAGGGTTGTTACATGAGGCAGGCGTGCGATGGCAGCGGTATCCACTGCAGCGGGAGCGATGAGATAGCCGCGCGGGTCGGCCAGCCCACCGTCGTGATAGCCCTGCCGCACGATTTGCAGATGTCCGAGCCGGGAATGGATGGTGGATTCGCGCTCGGCCCACATCATCCACTCCGCAAAACCGCCGGCGAGCATGAGGGCGGCGATACCGAAGCCTATTGCGCCCAGGGCGAGCGCCGTACGGCGCCGGTGCCGGCTCAGGTTGCGCAACGCAAGGTATCCCGTCTGGCCAAGCAGGGCGCGCAGCCAGGCAGACTTGGTAGTTGCGCGCGGCGGGGCGTCCGTGGGTGGGGATTTCCGATTCGATTCCAGTGCAGAGGCGGTGTCCATCCTGGGCACGGCACCCGTGCCCGCCGCCAAGAGACGGGTTTCACCGGAGCGCACATCGGCATCGATGAGCAGCTGGTCGCCCGGGCCATCCTCCGCGAGCGGCTCCCCGAGACTTTCCACTGTGCGGCCGGCGACCTTTTCTTCATCCCGCAGCCCCGTCAGGGCGTTGAAGACCAGCCCACAATGCGTGCAGCGAATCATGCCCATGGCAACACGCAGGGCCTGCGCGCGAATCTGGAACAGACTCTCGCACTCAGGACACTGGGTATACATGACGGGGGCTTATCGGTTGCGGCATCATGGGTTCAAGGATAGCACTACAAAAAAAAACTCCGGGGGCTTGCGCCAACCGGAGTCCGTGGATGAGTGAAGGAAGGTGCCGCTGCGGGTGGCGGCGCTTCGGCGCAGGGCTCTCTGCGGACCCTGGAGGCCGAAGCGGATTTCTGTTTTTGTACCGTTTGCTGCCTGAGCCTTGATTCGAAGACCCGGGTTCCGCGAGAGGAACCCGGGAAGCGGAGCCTCAGGCCGCCTTGCGACGACGTCGGGCGGAGAAGCCGGCGCCCAGCAGGCCAGCACCCAGGAGGGCGAGGCTGGTCGGTTCGGGCACGGCCACGTCACGCACGATGCCGGTTCCGCTGAAAGCCCAGCCGTTTGCGCCGTTGATGGTGAGGCTGCCGATGGACTCGAACTTCTTGTCTGCATCATCCGGGCAACCATTCGCCGCATCATTGAAGCAGCCGAACTGGTTGGTGTCGAAGAAGGCTGCTGCCGCACCCCCGGTGACGTCCAGCAGACCGGTTCCGGTCACGTCACCTGTAGTCAGTGCATTGGAGCCGCTGGTCGATTCCGACAGCAAAGTGATCTTGTTACCATTGAGGACACCACCGATCCCGGAACCCTCAAGGCTCAGGAACAGCGAACCGGAGGTGGCGCTGGCGATGGAACCCGCAACACCCAGGGTCGGGTCAAAAGTCCCGGCCGGCTGCGAGTAGATGTCCACGCGACCGCCGGAGAAATAAATCTTGGCCTCCTGTGTACCGAGAATGATGTCGGTATCCACATCAATGTATTCCGCGACATAGTCGTAGAAGTACAGGGTCAGCTCGCGACCATTGTCGCCGTCGCTCCAAAGCTCGCCGCCATTGTTGGCATAGATTCCGGTAACGAAGCCCACGCCCTGCAGTTTCTGGCCAATGTTGTCGATCGGGCCACCGGGGGTGCAGGAGGGCTCAGCTGCCGCACATTGGCGGCCTTCGAAGAGGTTGACGGTTTCAAAAATGGCGCCGACGTCGAAGTCGATGCCGTCGACGGTGATGGCGCTGGCCGCCAAGGGGAGCGCGGAAGCGATACCCAAGGTGGCTGCCATCAGACTTTTGCGGAAGTTAAAATACATGTGTTTATCTCCTTGAACGTCTTGAATCCAGAGTTCCGGGCAGTTTGCCCTTCCCATCCGTTCCGCAGTGGCCGTTGTCTTACTGGAAAACACCGGTAACTGCTGATGGCTTCCATGAAAGCAAGGAGGAGGCCAAGTTTCGTGGGACTGCTCTCGATTTTTAGTAAAACTCTGTTTTGTATTGAAAAAAAAAATCAGGAAAGCGCGTTCGGCGGCAATTTTTCGCGGCGGGCCTTGCGTGTCGGTCGGGTCTGTAAAGTTTCTGAACAGAACCCGCGTCGTCGCTGGAAGAAACTTCGACAGGGCCCTCCGCAAGACTTCATAGGCGCTCTGCCTGTCAAAAATCCCTATTGATTTCATGAGGTTGATATTTTCTCAGCCAAGGCGGCAGTGTAAAAACGGTTGACTGCCGAAGCCTCTGCTGGAAGCTTCGGCGCACTCAGAGTCCCAAGGCCTGCTTCAGTTCCCTGTATTCCTCTTCCACCGACGGGGGCAACGGCCGACCGGACAGACTCTGGGCCAGGGCCAGCGCCTCTTCCCTGGCCTCCGTACTTAGCAGGGCGCGCGCCAGGTGGAGCTTGAGGATGTCACTGTCCGGGGCCAGCGCGGTGGCCTCGCGCAGCAACTCGAGGCTGCGTGGTGCTTCCCCTTGAGCGAGCAGAATCATGCCCAGCGTATCCATGACGGCCGGGGCCTTGGGCGCTGCGGACAGGGCCTGTTCGGCCAGGCTGCGGGCGCGTGCGGGGTCGCTCGCGCGCAGCAACCAGGCCAGATTGTTGGCCGCCCAAGGATGCCGGGGCTGAAGGGTCAGCACCCTTTCATAAGTTTCGCGGGCCCGGACGGGGTCGCCCTGCTTGTCCAGTGCGTCACCCAGCACGAACCAGGCGGTCGTGTCTTGAGGATTTTCGACCAGCCAGCCCTCCAGCCCACTCACGGCCTCCGCGCCAAGGCCCGCAGCAGCGCGCAGGCGCGCGAGATCCACCGCTCGCCTCGAGGTTGGTTCGAGTTCGAAGGCTTTGCGGGCAACAGCTGCAGCCTCATCCATTTTTTCCTCCTGGACCAGCAGCAGCGCTTCGAGCATCAACAGATCCGGGCTCTCGCGCGAACCGAGTTTGTCGAGCGTATCGTCCAGTGCCGCGCGGGCACCCATCAGGTCCCGCCGGGACAGAAGTTCCTGAATCTGGGCGAGGCGAACTCCCAGGATGTCACCATTGTTCTCTACCGCGCGCTCCAGAACCCGCCGGCTTCCTTCCTCATCACCGGATTGGCGAAGGATCTCCCTCAGCAGGAGATGATCCTCGGCGCTCGCGCCCGGCATCTCGCTGAGTCGCTCGGCGGTCGCCAAGGCTGCGACCTGCCGGCCTGCCTGCAATTGAAGCTTCGCCAGTTCGCGCAACCACACAGGTTCAGTATTCTTGCGCTCGGCCAGGTTCTGGTAGATTTCAATAGCCTCTTCCTGCTTGTCTTGGCTCTTCAGCAGCCGGGCCTTCACCAGCAACAAGGCGGGATTGCCTGGCGCGGCTGCCAGCGCGGGCTCCAAGCGTGACAGGGCAGACACCTCGTCTTTCAACTGCATGTCCAGTGCTGTCACCATGCCCACGACTTGCGGATTGGCGGGTTCCTTTTCCAGCACCGGCAGCAGCAAAGCCCGCGCCGCCTCAAATTCGCCATCCTGAGCTTTCAGACTGGCCAGGTTGGTGGCACCGATCCTATAGCCGGGATCTTTCTTCAGGATGTCTTCGAGCAGGGTTTTGGCCTCGGCCCGCTCACCACTGCGAAGCAGCGCCAGCACCAGCAGGTTCGATGCAGGTCGATTGTCCGGCTCTGCAGCGACCTGCGCCTCCAGTCGCTCAATGGCCGCCTGGGTGTTGCCGGACTGCAGCAGGGCGCGCGCCTCCAACAGGCCGAACTTTGAGTCTTCATTTGTCTCTGAGTCGCCGGTCGTCCCCAGCTTGCTGGCTTCGGCGAAGGCTGCCCGGGATTTTTCGACTTCTCCTGCGGCGACGAGTGCATACCCCAAGTTGAGGTAAGTCGCGCTCGAACCCTCGGTTGCCTCCAGCAAACGCTGTAGCAGGGAAACTGCCTCCTCGGCATCTCCCTGCAGCAGCTGGATCTGGGCCAGCAGTTCGATGTCCGCCGCTTCGCCCTTGTTGGCCTCGATGAGCGGTTTCAGGACGGCCGCAGCCTCGTCCTCGCGCTGGTCGGCCGCCAGTACACCGGCATAGAGCCGCCGCACCGCGCCGTTGGCGCCGAAATACTTGTGGCATTTCGCGAGATGAGCCGCTGCCTGCTCGTAGTTGCCCGTGGTCGCATGACTCTGGCCCAGATAGCAGGCCGCTACGACGTAGCTCGGTGCGTTCGCCACCACCTGCTCGAAATCTCCGCGCGCGGCCTCGGGGTTGCCCTTGGCCAGATTCACGATCCCGTTGATAAAGGTGGCATGGGGGAGGGCGTGCCCGCGTTTGCGCAAGGTGTCGGCATCGGCCAGCGCCCCGTCGAGATCCTTGCGCGAAATCCGCACCATTGCACGGTTCAGGAGATCCTCGCGATTGGTCTCGCGAAACTTGATGGCTTGCGAGTAGGCGTCTTCGGCCGCCTTGAGCTCGCCCGTCTCCCGCAGCAGGTCGCCCAGAACACTCCAGCCTGGTGCGTAGGCCGGTGCCATTTGAGTTGCCTGGCGCGCGCGTTCCAGTCCGCGCTCCTTATCCTCGGCGCGCAAGGCGAGCTGCGCCTCGCCGACCAATGCTGGACCGCTGTTCGGATCAAGGGCCAGGGCTGCCGCGAATTTCTCTTTCGCCTTGTCCTTTTCCTTCATCGCGAGATAGGCATCGCCCTGCAGGGCAAGGATCTCTGAGCGCATGGCGGGTGGGTACTCGGTTGCAGCGAGCTTGTCCGCCTCGACGGCGATCACGGGCTCGAACTTCTTTTGCATCATCCAGGCAGTCATGCGCGGCAGCAGCAGGCGCGATGACGCCATGCCGGCGGCTTCGGCCTTGTCCAGATTGGTTTCCGCGGCCCTGCCATCGCCGAAGCGCAGATGACCTTCGGCCAGCAGCAAGCGGGCTTCGGCATCCTCGGGGTTTTGTTGCAGGGCGTTCTTGAGCTCGATCTCGGCCGCGCGATAGTCGCGGTTCTCGATGGCCGCCCTGGCCTTGGCGACATGGTCGATCTGCGCATCCTCCCCGGCGCAACCCACGCCCAAGGCTACGGCGATGGCGGCGACGAGGACGGTTCGCAGAGGGCGGGCGAGGGCTGCCGCGCGGAAATTGCACTGGTGGCGCATGGTGGGATCCTTCTCATGGCAAACGGAAACTGTCCCTGTAGCGGCGCCGCAGCCCAGGGTTTGAGGGCCCAAGGTCGCGATTCGACCACCAGGCTGAACCTCGGCTTCGGGAGACCTGACGCGCGCTACTTCAGCTTGCGCAGGAAGTCCTTGGTAAAGAACTTTTCAGGGATTTTGCGCAGCTTGAGGTTGCTGTAGAGGAGAACCGAGCGCTCCCCCTCCTTCAGGCCGTCGATCAGCATCAGGCGCGTGGGACGGATGGCCCCGCCGAGTTCCCGGTAGTCCCGGTAGAGGCCTGTCTTCATCAGCCGGCCGGAGAGGGTGTAGAACTCGGCCTTCCAGGGGCGGTGTGTTCCTTTTTCCACCCAGTACAGCACCCGATGGTACGTCACCCCCCTGCGCGCGGCTTTGAGCTCCAGCACATGGCAGGTCGCTTTGTCACACGTGTCTTCTCGCAACAGCGTAGCTGCGTAGTCGCCCGAGAAATTGGCGCGCGCAAGGTCTCCATTGGCCACCTGTCCCGTCAGGCGTTGGGAGAGGGGCAGCCTGACCGGTTGGGAAACCGCCGGCAGGAAGACCCAGAGGTCGGCGTCCCGCATGAGCATCACCTGGCCCGCTTCGGAGGCCGGAGCGAGCGTACGCACGATGCTCCGGGAGAGCCCTTGTTGCAGCACCAGGTACTGGTGGACCTCGGGCTTGCGCCCTTCTGCCAGCGTGGCCACCTTCACGCCCACCTGGAAGCCGCCGGCGGGAAACCGGAGCCGATCCGCGGCCTCCAGGATTTGCGTGGCCGTGGGTTCCGCCGACGACTCAGCGGCAGCCGCAGGACCATTGCCCGCGAGACCCAACCCCCAAAGCAGTACCGAACAGGCGAGCGCGCGCCATGCTGGTCTCTGCCTTAATTTCGTATTATGCTTTAAGAAGGTGGCGTAATTATCTGTTCTAAATTGTAAATTTTCGGAAATTCGATGATAGAGCAAAGGCTCTCCAATCCTGCCCGCAGAGGCGCCCGCCGGGGGGGCGCTCCTCGTGCCGTGAACGATCGACGGCCGCCGCTTGAGAGGTGAGTCCATGGTTATCGTCCGAGTGGAACATGTGTGGAAGGATTATAGGCTTGGCAACCAGACCGTCCATGCGCTCCAGGACGTGTCCTTGGTCGTGGCGCCGGGCCGATTCCTCGCCATTGCGGGGCCCTCGGGCAGCGGCAAGACCACACTACTCAATCTGATTGGTTGCATAGACACCCCGACCCGAGGGGATATCTACCTCGGTGACGAAAATGTGGGCCACAAGACGCCGGACGAACTGGCCGACCTGCGTGCCCGGACCCTGGGCTTCGTGTTCCAGACCTTCAATCTCCTGCCAGTGCTGACTGCCGCGGAGAACGTCGAGTTTCCGCTGCTGCAGAGGAAGGACATCTCGCGCCGGGAGCGCGTCGCCCGCACCCGCCATTACCTCGATGTGGTCGGCCTCGCCGACAAGATGAACCAACGTCCCAACGAACTCAGCGGCGGGCAGCGCCAGCGAGTGGCGATTGCGCGCGCCCTGGCCGGCGGTCCCTCGATCATCCTGGCCGATGAGCCAACGGCCAATCTCGATTCCAAGACCGGCGAGAGCATTCTCGGCCTGATGAAGCAGATCAACGAGTCGGAGCGCACCACCTTCATTTTCTCCACACATGACTTCCGGATCATGGAGATGGCAGACCGGGTGGTGAGCGTGGCCGACGGGAGGCTGAACTCATGAACCACGGCCACCTTGCCCGGGCGCTCAGCCTGCTCCTGTTGTGTGCGTGCATGACCGCGGCGCGCGCGCAGGAGGACCTGGAAGAACTTTTTGAGGATTCGGCGCCAGCCGAGGATTCCGCCGAGGACTTTGAGGCATTGTTTGATGAAGCGGAGCGGGCGCTGCCTGCCACCGGCGGGGAGACCACAGGATCCGGCAAACCATTCCCATCCGAAACGGAGACCAGATCCCGGGTGCGCGTGAGTGGCTTTGTGCAAAACGAGTTCGCCTACACCTACCCCGGCGACGGTCATTACTCGAAGTTCAAGAATGTGGCGAAAGTCCGGATCGCCGGTGAGCTTTCGG
>Ga0315909_10001743_pt1 | contig 28841 bp, 23 predicted proteins | sample LakEriMetagenome_11_FD_203527 | JGI IMG/M metagenome (GOLD analysis project Ga0315909, IMG submission 203527) | Freshwater fungal communities from buoy surface, Lake Erie, Ohio, United States - Buoy 2 MA125 | ecosystem: Environmental > Aquatic > Freshwater > Lake | place: USA: Lake Erie, Ohio... | reverse complement strand
CGGCTCCACCCGCCGGTGATCCTTCTCCCCGCTGGTCTTCCCGCACGCCCGGCACAACCACCGCTGCCGCCCATGCCGACTGCTCCCGTTCTTGACTACTTCTTCACTGGCGCAGTTTTGGCATTTCATGGGGATACTTTCGCAGGCTTCCTTTCGCTGTCAATACCTAATGAGCAATCCCCTTTTATGAACCTCCGACGCGCTTCGTTTCTCACTGCGATCACGCTTTGTGTGCTCGCCTTCTTTGTCTCCAGTTCGACCGCTTCGGCTGTGGCCAGGGTCATCGGTCGTCTGCAGGTGGAACCACCGGCGTTGAACGTGAGGGTGAACGGTCAGCCTGCGCGCCCGGGCTCGGAAATCCGTCAGGGTGACCTTGTGCAGACAGGCAGAAATTCGGCAGTCATCAACCTCTACAGCGGCCAGTGTGTGGAGGTCTTTGCGAATACTCTGGGACGCATTTACGATTCGTCAGGTGCGACATCATTCGTCGCCAGCAGGGGCGGCTTCCGGCTCCTGCATCCTCGCGGGCGTCGCCATGACAATGACCCTCTCCACTTCCCCGGCGGCGGCAACCTCCCTGGCGGCGGCAACCTCCCCGGCGGCGGCTCCCAATTTCCTGGCGGCGGTGCTGAAATCCCTGGCGATGGTGATGGCCTCGAATCGCTCCCGTATCTCACTGGCTTCATCGGAAATTTCGCCGGAGCGGCTATCGGCGGCGGCGGTACCGGTGCGCAAGGGCCCACTACGACAAGGTTTTTTCCGGGCATTGGAAGGGTTGGTCTTTTCGACTCCGCCGGTACTTTCATCCGCTTCCTGTAAAGTCGGACGCAGGTGCGATTCTGGCCGCCTTTGTTGACGGTGAAATCGGCATCGATCCGTTTAGTGTGAGGTGCAGTCGTTTTCTCATCCCAAGTGTTGGCCGATGAGGTGTGGAATCTGCCACGGCCAGCATTCCGCGGATGAATGATCTGGCGTATCTGCCGCGCTCTCCGCAGAAATCCCGGATGCGCAGGAACCACCCGTACGGCCCAAGATGAAGTCCCTCCACGTCACGCTGCTTCTCGCGTCCATCGCGCTGATGCAGCTTTTCTTTGGCGGCGGCGACGGCTCCAGGCTCATTTACACGCTGCCGGGAAACCTGCTCCTCGGCCTCTCGGGAGTGCTCGCGATTTTTTCGCTCCGGAAGGCCCCGGCACGCATGGACCGCGCCTGCCTGCTCACAGCCGTCGTTCTTGCGATCTACCTCTTCGTTCGCATCGCCCTGTCGCCGTCCGCATGGCTCGCGCAGTTTGATTTTTACGCGCTGCTCGGCGCGCTGCTCATGTATTTTGTCACCGCGCTTTTTGTCCGCGGCAGCGGTCCGAGGTTCGCGGTGGTCTGCGGTCTCATGGGTCTGGCCGTCGCGCAGGTGGTGATCGGGATCTTTCAGTTTGCGAAGGATGCAAATTTCAATCCGCTCGTCACCGAGACACGAGTCGAGGCGGGCTTCCGGGCGTCGGGCACTTACATCTCGCCGAACCACCTCGCCGGCTTCCTCGAGGTCGCGCTGCTCCTCGCGACGAGCTTCTGCTTCTGGGGCGGCTTCCGGGCGCGCGGGAAAATGATCTTCGGCTACCTCGCGCTCATCTGCCTCGCCGGGCTCGTGCTCACCGGCAGCCGCGGCGGCTACCTGAGCGCCGCTGCGGGCCTCGCGGTATTCGCCGTCGCTAGCGTGTGGGCGATGAGATCGCGCCTCACGCACGGCGTCATGCGGCGCATCATCGCCATCGTCGTGGCGATCGTCCTCATCGGTGGCGCGCTCGCCTTTGTCGCCGAGCGCAGCTTCGCGATCCGCACGCGGGCAAACACCGTCTTCATCGGGACCGATATCCGCACGAAACTCTGGAAGGCCGCATGGCAGCAATTCCAGCTCGCGCCGGCTTTTGGCACCGGCAGCCGCACCTACGTATATTACGGCCGCATGTTCCGCTCCCCGGACGTGCAGACCGATCCGGTCCATGCGCACAACGACTGGCTGCAGGGGCTCGCGGAATATGGCATCGCAGGCATGATCCTCATCGTCGGTCTCGTCTTCGCGCACTTGCGGCACGGCTGGCGGCGCTGGAAGGAGATGGTCGCAAATCTTTCCACCGCCGTGCCGGAGAACGACGGAAAGCACGCGCTCGCGCTCCAGATCGGAACGATCAGCGCCCTCGCCGCCGTGCTCGTGCATGCGATGGTTGATTTCAACCTCCACATCCCGGCGAACCTCCTCCTCGTGGCATTCCTCTTCGGCATGCTCGCCACGCGGGAGACGGATACGCGCTTTGAAAAAGCGGGCTGGCCCGCACGGCTGCTCCACGCGCTGCCCGCCGCGCTCGGGTTGTGGATGCTCATCGTCGGCACGCCGCGCGTGCCGGGGGAGGTTTTTGCCGAGACCGCGCGTGCAAAAATCGCGTCCGGAAAAATCCGATCCGGCCTCAGTGATGCTGGCGAGGCGATCGGCCGCGGAGTCCGCAATCCCGAACTTTATTTCCAGCTCGGCGAAGTGCAGCGCATCCTCAGCCAGAACCTTCCGGCCGACGAGATGAGGCAATTTGCCGTCGAGGACGCGCTGACCCAGTACGCTGATGCGCTCGCCATTGTTCCGCAGGATGTCGGCATCGTGCTGCGCAATGCGTGGGCGCTGGATCGGCTCGGACGCTTCGACGAGGCGCAGCCGCTCATCGCGCGGGCGAAGGAACTCGATCCAAATTCGCCGATGCCCTGGGCCTTCGGCGCGCTGCACTGGAAGATGCGCGGGATGCCCGCCGAGGCGCTCGCGGATTACCACAAGGCCGGCACATTCGGCTACGGATGGGTTCCGAAAGTGCTCGGCGACATCGGCGAGACATTCGACCCGGCGGCAATGGAAAGCCTCCTGAAGCAGAAAGCTGCCATGGAGCAGAAGTGACGCCGCGCGCAAGTCTGCCCGGCATATTTTTCAAACGCAGAGGCGCGGAGGAAAACAGAGAGGTACGCAGAGAATGTTTTCCTCTGCGTAGCTCAACACTTCTCCTCTGCGCCTCTGCGTTTTGAAAGACCGTCCAATCTGCACGCCGTTCACGAACGCACGCGCATCGGGTGTCTGCGGCGGGTCGTCACAGACAGCACGCGAGTGCTCCACCCGAAAGCTGCCGCCCGTCGCGAGCGCAATTTTCGACGCGTGAACTTTGCAGCACGCGCGAACATGGCTCGACGCCGTGCGCGCCACCCGCCATCACTCGCGCACCGCACGCCATGCCGCGCAGCATCCTAGGAATCTCCGCCTACTTTCATGACAGCGCCGCCGCGCTCGTCACGGATGGGGAGGTGATCGCCGCCGCGCAGGAGGAGCGCTTCACGAGGAAAAAGCACGACGCCTCCTTCCCGGCGCACGCCGTCGAGTACTGCCTGCGCGAGGGAAAAATCACGCCGGAGAAAATTGACTACGTCGCCTTCTACGAGAAGCCGCTGCTGAAATTCGACCGCCTGCTCGACACGTTCGTCGCCAGCGCGCCCGCGGGACTGCGGGCGTTCATGATGGCCGTGCCGCTCTGGATCAAACAGAAGCTCCACCTCCCGCGAGAAATCACACGCGCACTCGGCGGCGCATACACGAAGCGCATCGTATTCCCTTCGCACCACGAGAGCCACGCCGCGTCCGCATTTTTCCCGTCGCCGTTTGAAGAAGCCGCGATCCTCACGCTCGACGGCGTGGGCGAGTGGGACACCGCGAGCATCGGCATCGGGCGCGGTGGGAAAATCGAGATGCTCAAGACGCTCCGCTTCCCGCACTCGCTCGGGCTGCTCTACTCGGCGTTCACGTATTTCTGCGGCTTCCGCGTGAACTCCGGCGAATACAAGCTCATGGGCCTCGCCCCGTACGGTGAGCCGAAATATGCGGATACGATCCGGCGCGAGCTGATCGATCTCAAGGACGACGGCTCGCTGCGGCTGAACATGCGGCACTTCAATTTCGCGGGTGGCCTCACGATGACTTCGCGCTCGTTCGACACGCTCTTCGGCGGTCCGCCGCGCCAGCCCGAGGACACGATCACGCAGCGCGAAATGGATCTCGCCGCGAGCATCCAGAGCGTGACGACCGAGATCGTCCTGCGCATGGCGCGCCACGCAAAGGCGCTCACCGGCGCGCGCAACCTCTGCCTCGCCGGCGGCGTCGCGCTGAACTGCGTGACCAACGGCGAGCTGCTGCGCGCAAAGATTTTCGACGACATCTGGATTCCCTCCGCCGCCGGCGACGCGGGCGGCGCGCTCGGTGCGGCGATGTTCGTGTCGCACCAATTGCTCGGCACACCGCGCCGCGCGCAGCCCGGCGATTCGCTGAAAGGTGCGCTGCTCGGTCCTGCGTTCAACGACGCGGAGGTGCGCGCATTTCTCGATGCGAAAGGCGCGCGTCACACGCATTTCCCAAGGGAGTCCGAGCTGCTCACGCACGTCGCCGCCGCGCTCGGTGAAGGCAAGATCGTCGGCTGGTTCCAGGGGCGCATGGAATTCGGCCCGCGCGCGCTCGGCTCGCGCAGCATCCTCGGCGATCCGCGCAATGCCGGGATGCAGTCGCGCATGAACGTGCGGATCAAATTTCGCGAGAGCTTCCGCCCTTTCGCGCCGAGCTGCCTCGCCGAGGACGCCGCGCACTGGTTCGACCTCGACCGCGAATCGCCCTACATGCTGCTCGTCGCGCCCGTCCGCGCGGAGCACCGGCTCGCATTGGACGACGCACAGCGCGCGCTCCTGCGCGACCCCGATCTGTGCAAGCGCGTGAACGTCCCACGCAGCGCGCTCCCCGCGATCACGCATGTGGACTTTTCCGCGCGCGTGCAGACCGTGAGCGAGGAACGCAACGGGCGATATGCGCGCCTCATCCGCGAATTCAAGCGGCAGACCGGCTGCGGCGTGCTCGTGAACACGAGCTTCAACGTGCGCGGCGAACCGATCGTCTGCACACCCGAGGACGCATGGCGCTGCTTCATGGCGTGCGACATGGACGTGCTCGTGCTGGAAAATTGCGTGCTCACGAAAGAGGATCAGCCGCAGCCCACCGCGGAAAGCCGCGAGCAGCGCCTGCGCGAATTTTCACCCGACTGATCCCATGCGTGACCTCATCCGATGATCAATCCCTTCCGCGAAATCAACTGGCAGCCCGGTGCGCGCGAACTGCGCACATTTGGAAAAGTGATCGCGATCGGCTTCCCGATCATCGCCGTAATGCTCGGCGCATCCGCCCGGTTGCGCACGCACGCGTGGCCGGTGTGGACGCTGTGGCTCGGCGGCATCGGCCTTGCCGCCGGCCTCGTGTGCATGCTCGTGCCGCGCGCGGCGCGTCTGCTTTACCTCGTGTGGATGGCGCTCGGCTGCTGCATCGGCCTCGTCGTGAGTAACGTCGTTCTGGCTGCGATCTATTTTCTCATCGTCACGCTGACCGGTCTCGCGCTGCGGATGCTCGGTCGCGACCCGCTGCGGCGGCGCTTCGAGCGCGGACGTGCGAGCTACTGGGACGACGCGGAAAAAGCGGGCGACGCGGAGCGATATTTCCGCCAGCATTGAGACAGACAGAGTATGAGCGAGTCCCCCGACGATTTTGAAAAAGCCGCGCAGGCCCGTCCGCCGGGGCTGTGGCGCGAGGTGTGGACGCTCCTGCGCACGAACAAAAAATGGTGGCTGCTTCCGATTCTCATCGCGCTCGCCGCCGTGGGCGTGCTCATCGCCGTCGCCGTCGCCATCCCGTCCGCCGCACCGTTCATCTACAGTCTGTTTTAGCAGACCGTCATGCACTTTTAAGGCGATGCCGCGCCTTCTACTGTGAGGGCGCGATCAGCCCGCGGTTGTGCGCGAGGAGCAGATCGATTCCGCCGTAGGTCGAGGGCGGGATGGCCGTCCGCAGAGGGGTGATTTGCGCGATGCGGAGCTTGTTTCCTGCGGAAGTTGGCATACGTAAAAACACGACGATGCAAGCCCGTTTCATTTTTGCGCCAACCACGATTGCTGTTCTCGCGCTGACAGCCTCCATTTTTGCCGCGGAAAATCCCGACGCGGTGCCGTTGAAGAAATTCCTCCGGCCTGCTGCCAAGACGGTAAAAAAGCCGGGCGACCTGCCGTGGAGCAAACCGGAGGCGTGGGTCGGACAGGGGCCATTCGTCGCTCAGGCGGAAGGCGGCGCTGCAAAAAAATCCAACGGCGAAACCAAACCGGCTGAAGCTCCGGCGACGAAACCCGCACCCGGCACGAACGAAAAGCCCGCGGAAAAACCAGCGCCGACGCCAGCCGCAACCGAGCCCGCAAAACCGGCCGGCGGCGAGCCGGAGGTGCCGCGCGCGATCATGGTGACGAAGCGCGAGATCACGGCGCAGCTTCAGATTTTCCTCGATCAGCAGTTGTTCAGCCCCGGGATGATCGATGGCAAACCGGGCAAATTTCTGACGAATGCGTTAAAGCGCTGGCAGCGCGCGCACGCACTGCCGGAGACTGGCGTGATCGATGAAAACGTGCCGCTCGATAGCGTGTATCCCGTTTACACTTTTCACACCGTCGCGAAGAGCGATTACAAATTTGTCGGCAACCTGGCCGGCAAGACCGCGGAGCAGGCGCGCCAGAAATCGCTGCTGTATCCCGGCTACACGGATCTCCTCGCCGAGCGCTATCACTGCTCCACGGAATTTCTCGCCAAGTTGAACCCCAAAGTGAGCTTCGGCAAACTCAAGCCAGGCGACGAGGTGCGCGTGCCGAATGTCGCGCCGTTCAAGATCGAGGACATGCCGGACACGGGGAATCTTCCCGAGCACGAGGAGTTCAAGGCGCGCAGCATCGTCGTCACGCGGAGGGACACGATCCTCGAGCTTTTCGAGGGCGACACTCTCATCGCGGCGATCCCGATCGCGCCGGGCTCACCCGCGCACCCGACGCCCGCAGGCAAGTGGCGCATCCTCGGCATCGCCTCGATGCCGACGTTCCGATGGGATGCCGGCGTACTGAACAGAGGCGTGCGCACGAAGAATTTCTTCAACCTGCCACCAGGACCGCGGAATCCCGTCGGCGTAGCATGGATGGGGCTGAACAAGCCGGGCGTCGGCATCCACGGCACGAACAACCCGCACAGCATCGGCACCTTCGCGAGCCACGGCTGCATGCGCACGGCAAACTGGGACATCTCGCGCATCTGCCACATGGTCACCGCGGGCGTGATTGTGGAGATTAAGTAGCGGCGAGGTCGTGGCGCAATTTGGTTGGAGTGCCGAAGGGAATCGGGACGGTCACAGTGCACAGTGCTCAGTTTTAGGACTTTGCCTCGACTGAGCACTGAGAACTGAGAACTGAGCACTGAGAACTGAGAACTGAGAACTGAGCACTGAGCACTGAGAACTGAGAACTGAGCACTGAGCACTGAGAACTGAGCACTGGGTCCTGAGCACTCAACGGAAGCCGTCACCGACCGCTACTGCGCCGCGGGCGCGGGAATTTTTCCCGGTATGGGCGCCGCTGACTCCGGGATGGGCACGGGCGCGGGCTGCCCGAAGAACTGCGCGCGATCATTCTGGTATTCCGGTTTGCGCAGGACCACGTCGTCCATTAGCGCCTGGCCTTCGTTGAGGAGCTGCGCGAACAGGCAAAACACGCTGGCCTGCCATTCGCGATCCGCGATTGCGGACTGCGTGAGCGTCGGACGCATGAAGGTGCGCGCCATCTGCAGGATGCTCATCGGGCTGAGTTCCGTCCACTTCACCGCGGGCAGCGTGCCGAACTGCACGCGCAATTCGAGCTGCTGGTCGTCGGCGCGCGAGGCGGTGCCGAGAAGTTTCTGGCCGTTCCTTTTCACCAACGGCGTCGGGCATCCCGCGGCATTGATGTCCTCGATGAGGTGCTTCTTGAATTCCACGAGCCAGTTCACGCGCCGCGCGATCAGGTCGCGCTCGCTGATGTTGCGGTCGAGCTTCACATTTACCGTGCGGATGATCGCGGCGGCCTCGCTGAAGCGGTAATGGTCGCAGAGATCCTTGATCTGGAATTTTGCGTCCGTGAGCAGCTTCTCGTCGTCGGCCTCGGCCTCGGCCTGCTTTTGCTTCATCGCGAGATTCGCTGCGGTGGCTGCCCTCGCGACTTTTTGCCGCGCATCGGCCTCCATCGCGGTCAGCTTCTTGAGGAGCGCCTTCGAGCGGAACGTGCGGATTGCGTCCGGGAGTTTTTTGAGCGCGGCCTCGGCGGCATTCGGTGCGGTGTCGGCGCGCGCGAGGTCGGCGGCGAGACTTTGAAAAGTCCCGTGCTCCTCAAAGTATCGCGTGACGAGCGGGCGGTAGTCGGCGACCCACGCATCTTTGCCGGCGGGGACGGTGTCCTGGAAGCGGTGCATGAGGGCGATGCCGCCTTCAAAGTCACCGTCGTTCCAGTGCTTCAGCCCGGCGATGAGGAACACGAGCGGCTCGTAATTTGTGCTGCTGAACTCGTCCCACTTCGGCTCGTCTTGCGATTTGCCCGAGGCGATCTGCGGGAGCTGGCGGAAAAAGGCGACAAGCTTGGCATCAAGGCCGGTTACGGCCGACGACACGCGCTCGGCGAGCATCTTGAATTTCGTGCGGCCCGCGCTGGGACGCCCCGCGAAAAATTCCGCCAGCCCGCTGTGGGCCGCTGCCCAACTGTTCTTCGGCTCCGGCAGGAGGCCGCCCTCGTACAGCGTGGCAAAGGTCTTCGCCGACTCGGTGAACCGCTCCTCGACGAGCTGCCGGCGAGCGATGTCGAAGCGCATCTCCGCGGAAAACTCCGGCTTGGCAGTTTCACTGGAGGCGGTTTTTTTCCCACCCGCGCCGACCGGCTGCGCCCGGTGGAGCCAGAAATAAAGCGCGACGCCGATGACCACCGCGATGACCGCAAACGTCACCCAGCTTCCGTCCTTCATGCGTTCGCCGAGCCTCAGCACTTTCGGCCTGCGGCGTTTCACGGAATGCTTTTTCCGCTCCATGAGCGCGTGATCGAGGGCCTGGATGAAGTGCGCGTAGCTGCCGAAACGATCCTGCGGCTTAAAGCTCAGCGCCCGGTCAATCGCGTACGCCGTCGGCTTGGAGACGTGCGGGGCGTAGTTCAGCAGGCGCACGGGCGGGCTCTTGATCCGGAGCAGCTCGGTCATCGAGCTCGACTCCGAGATGAACGGCGGACGCCCCGCGATCGCGTGGAAAAGCGACGCCGCGAGCGAATACATGTCGCTGCGGAAATCCTCCGCCTTGCCGGCGAGTTTCTCCGGCGGGACGTAGTACGGCGTGGCCCACACCGCGCCCTGCTCCTCGTGCTGCTTCTCCACGAGGATCGCGAGGCCGAAGTCCACAATCTTCGCCACCTCCCTGTCGGCAAAAAGCACGTTGCCCGGTTTGATGTCGCGGTGGATGAGGCCGCGCTCCAGCCCCGCCTGCAGGCCCGTGGCGACCTGGATGCCGATGGCGAGCGCCTGCTCCTCGGGTATCATCTTCACCTTCGCCATGAGCGCCTCGAGGCTGCCGTGCTCGACGATTTCCATCGCTAGGAAGAGCAGCCCCCCGTGCTCGCCGGACGAATACACCTTCACGATGTGCGGATTGTTCAGGCTCGCCGTGATGCGCGCCTCGCTCGCGAAGCGCTTCACAAAATCCGGGTCCTCGCTGTACTCGCGCTTCATCACCTTCACGGCGACGTGGCGCCCGAGCTTCTTGTCCAGCGCGCGATACACGATGCCCTGCCCGCCTTCGCCGAGGATGCCCTGGATTTCAAAGTTCGCAAAGTCCGTGCGCACCCGCATCCGCGCCCCGCAGCTTGAGCAGTTCACGAGCGTGAACGTCTCCTGTGCAGAAACGTCAATCTTGGTCCCGCAACTCGGGCAGATGGCGATATTCGGGTCGGCAGAGGTCATCAAGGAAGCGCAGGGATACACCCATTGCGCGCACCCGACAACCCCGCTCCCGCAGTGTGTGTTAGGACGGGTTTTTCAAATGGCGGGAGCCCGCGCGGACACCGGACGCCCGCGATCGCGGGTCCGATCAGATGAAACCACGAATGAGCACGCAGAGACACGCATGGAGACCTCTGCAAAAAGCGCCTGTGGAAAACGCCGCGGATCATCATCCGGCTCTCTGCGCAGCACGTTTGAAGTTGAATATTGGACGCTGAGCCCCGCGCAGCGGCCTTCCGATGTCACGATGCGCCTGCGGAGGGCTCACCATTCAACGTGTAACATCAAACGACGAAACCACCTCGCCCGCAGCAGGCTTGTCGCCCGCCCGCCCGCACGCTAACCGCCTGCATGCCCAAACCGCGCCGACGCACGCCGGACCCGCGCAACCCGCGCTTCATCCCCGGCATCTACGACTACTGCGACCGCTGGTGCGAGCGCTGCGAATTCTCCCACCGCTGCGCGCAGTTCGCCATGCGCAGCCACGACCGGCCGGACGACCCGCGCACCCGCGACATCGAGAACCGCAAATTCTGGGAGACCCTCGGCTCCTCCTCGCTCGTCGCCAAACCCGCGCGGAAACCCAAGCCTGGCACTGCAAAAAAAAACGCCGCCGGCACTCCGACGATCGAAGCCGCCGCCGCACACGAGAAGCGCCTCGACCGCCGCGCGCGCACGCTCGGCCAGCGCGAGACGAACGCCGCGCTCACCTACTCACACATGGTGGACGAATGGTTCAACAACGAGCTGCGCCTCCCGCTCCAGCACGTGCGCAACCTTGAGCGCCGCGTGGAAAAAGGCCTCACCAGCGTCGCCTCCGCCAAGGGTGAACTCGTCCGGCTGAACGACTGCGTCGAAGTCATCCGCTGGTACCAGGCGTTCATCTACGTGAAGCTCTGCCGCGCATTCATGTCCTTCGTCGAGGAGGAGGAGGAGCGCACGCTCGCAGCCCCGCGCGATTCCTCCGGTTCGGCAAAAGTCGCGCTCATCGCCATCGAGCGCAGCCTCGCCGCGTGGGTCGCGATGCGCGAGATGTTCCCCGAGGAGACCGACTCGATGCTCGAGATCCTCCTGCACCTCGATCGCCTCCGCCGCAGCGTGAAGCGGAAATTCCCGAGGGCGAAATCCTTCAAGCGTCCCGGCTTCGACGACAAGGCGTAGCGCGCTCCCGGCGCGCAAAGAAAACTCTCGCCCTCGCCCTCGCCCTTTCCGCACTGTTTCCGGTCTCGATGATCAAATATCTCCTGCAGGGCCTGAAGCTCGCGCGGCCTTACTCGTTCCGCCTCATCGTTGGAATCATCTGCGGCTTCCTCGCCGGTGTCGCAAATCCGCTGCTCATGGTCAGCGTCCGCCTTGCCGTGAACACGATCTTCCAGACCGCGTCCGGCGATCCCACCGGCGGACTCCTCGGCTCGAACGCCGTCCCCGGCTTCCTCCGCAAGCTGCTCGATTTTGCAAACTCCCTTGCGCCATCGAACAACCAGACGTCGCAGACGGTCATCGTCGTGATCATCATGCTCGTGCCGTTATCGATGATCCTGCGCTCGGGCCTCGGCTACGTGAACGTCTATCTCATGAACTGGGTCTCGATGCGCGTCGTGATGGATCTCCGCGTGCGGATGTTCCGGCATGTGCTCACGCTGGGCTCCAGCTTTTTCTCCCGCACGAGCACCGGCACGCTCATGTCGCAGCTTCAGGCCGCGGACAGCATCCAGCACGCGCTCGGGAATTCGTGGGTCACCATCATCCGCGAGCCCATCACCGTCATCAGCCTCATCGCGGTGCTGCTCTTCCGGCATTCGCAGCTCACGCTGCTCTCGATGTGCATCCTGCCCTTCACGTTGCTGCCGTATGCGCTGTACGCACGTCGCGTGCGGAAGAGCACTCGCATCCTCGTCCAGCAGGTCAGCGATCAGGGCAAGCTCGTCCACGAGTCGCTCAGCGGCTACCGTATCCTCAAGGCGTACAATTTGGAAAAAAAGGCGACCGACGAATTCGAGAAATCGTCCCGGCTGATGGCGAACCACCAGATGCGCATCGTCCGCGCCGGCGAACTGCCGAGCGGCCTCATGGAAATCCTCGGCTCCATCGGCGTCGCCGCGTTCTTCCTCTACATCGCGTTCTGGACCAAGCCCGGCGCGATGAAGCCCGGCGACATCATGGAATTCACCGGCTGCATCTTCCTCCTCTACCAGCCGATGAAGTCGCTCATCCGCCTGCACAACCAGCTCGAGCAGGCGCGGCAGGTCTCCGCCATGGTCTTCTCGCTGCTCGACACAAAGAACGACATCCTCGAGCCGGAAAAGCCGGAGCCCCTGCGCGCCACAGGCGCGGACGTGAAATTCGATCACATCAAATTCAGCTACGGCGAAAAGCCCGTGCTGCACGACTTCAGCCTCACCGTGAAGGCCGGCTCGCTCGTCGCGCTCGTCGGCAGCAGCGGCGCGGGAAAGACGACCGTCACGAACCTGCTCCTCCGCTTCCACGATCCGCAGCAGGGAAAAATCACCATCGGCAGCACCGACATCCGCGACGTCCACACGCGCGATCTGCGGAATCAGATCGCCGTCGTCACACAGGAGACCGTGCTCTTCAACGACACCATCTTCAACAACGTCGCACTCGGCCGCGACGGTGCCACGCGCCCGGAAGTCCTGGACGCCGCGAAGCACGCGCACGCGCACGATTTCATCTCGGAAAAACCATCCGGCTACGATGAGGCCATCGGTGAAAAAGGCGCGATGCTCTCGGGCGGCCAGCGCCAGCGCATCGCCATCGCACGCGCCATCGTGAGGAATGCGCCCATCCTCATCCTCGACGAGGCCACGAGCGCACTCGACACCGAATCCGAACGCGCCGTGCAGGCCGCGCTCGAGGAGCTCATGATCGGCCGCACGACCATCTGCATCGCGCACCGGCTCTCGACGGTCCAGCGCGCCGACCAGATCGTCGTCATGGAGCAGGGCCGCATCATCGAGACCGGCACGCACACCGAGCTGCTCGCGCGCAACGGCAGCTACCGACGCCTCTACGACATGCAGTTCGGGGAGTGATTTCGTAGTCGCGCCTGTAAAAGCGCGGGCACTCATTCCGCCGCTTGAAGATCAGCCCGCGCTTTTACAAGCGAGGCTACGAGGCAAGCAGCCCGCGGAACGCCTCCACGCACTGCCGCGCCACATCCTCAATGCGGAAACCGTTCCGCACCGCCGCGACGCCCGCCGCACCGAGCTGCGCGCGCTTTTTCGCATCAGAAAGCACCGAGACGAGCGCATCGCACCAGCCGTCCTCCTTCACCACGAGCCCCGCGCCGCGCTGCGCGATCCACTCGCGGTTCACGCCCACGTCGCTCGCGATCACGGGCACGCCGCAGCGCATGTATTGCAGCGCCTTGTAGGCGCACTTGCCGCGGCTGTGATCGTTATCCGCGAGAGGCATGATGCCCGAGTCGAACTTTGCAATCTCCTCGTACTCCGTCTGCTCCGACCACTTCACAAAACGCACCGCGCGGAACTCCGCAAACTTCGGCGGCTCGCTGCAAATCACCACCAGTTCGAACGGCACGCGCGCATGAGCCGCCGCAAGCTGACGCTCGATCGCGACGAGATACGGCAGGTTGATCGCCGTGCCCACCCAGCCCACGCGCAATGGTGAATTTTCCCGCGCTGGCAGCAACGCATCCGGCGCAGGCACCGCCGACGGCACGATGAGCGTCCGTGCCTCCGCGCACGTCGCACGCACGCGCGCTTCGAGGATCGAATTCCCGCAGATCGCGAGATCCACGCGCCGCATGAGATGCGCGAAACGGCGGCGCAGTTTGTTGCTCACCTTCGCGTCGCCCTGCCGGTTGCGCAGCCACACCGAGTCGTCGAAATCGAACACAAGCCGCTTCATCCGCCAGCGGAGAAACTTCGCTTCCAGCAGGCTCGGCAGCCGCTTTTGCACCACGAGGATGTCCGCACCGCGCACCCGAGGCCACACCGCAAACCAGCCGCGCAGCGAATTCGGATATGTTTCAACAGTCGTGGAAAATCCCGCGTCGTGGAAATGCGGCAGCAGGTTCAGAATCCGCACGCGCGTGCTCGGAGCATCGAGCCCCTGGATCAGGAATGCGATCTTCGCCGCGGTCGCCGGCCCGGATTTCATGCGACGGAAGCAGCCCGAAGCCCGCTGTGGAAAGGACTAAGATCGGCGATGATTTCTGCGAGGTGAAAAGACATTGCGTGCTCCGCCGTCCCCGCAATCTACGGAACGCCCCCGCGCCGCTCAATCAGGAACTCCCGGCTGCCCCATCAACATAGTGAGCTTGTCCTCGGAGTGAAACACGAGTGAGTGATTGATGTCTGCGTCCGCACGCGCTCCCGGGTGGAGCACGCGACTCGCGTGCTGTCTGCGGCGAGTCGCCACAGACACCCGACGCGTGTGGGTTCGTGAATGGCGCACAGATTTGAAGACGAACAGATCCGGATATTCTGTACGTTTGCTCACACGCTTCGAGGTGTTCCCGGCGTGTCGCCGGAAACTGCACGCGAGTCGCGTGCTCCACCCGGAAGCTGCCGATCGCCACCGTGACTTTGATATGTCACCCGCACGCGCCGGGACAGTGCCGCTTGCATTCGCGGCACCATCCGCCAATCCTCCGCGCGAAAACATGGAAACACTTGGCAGCCTGCTGGACAAACTCTCCATCGAAAACATCCGCCTCAGCAAACTCGCCGAGCGTGGCGACGCGGAGTTGCTCGAACCGGTCCGGCTGAAACTTGAGAACTTGAAGAGCGAGATCAACGGGCACCTCTCGCTCGCCATCGCAGGCGAGATCCCGATCGAGGAGCCGAAGCTCAAATTTTACAAGGGCGAGCGGCCGGCAGGCGATGTGTTCACCGTGATCTCCGATGCAATCTCGCGGCTCTTCGAGGCAAACATCACACTCTGGAACCTCGAAGACCGGCGTCGCGACCGCTCGCTGCCCGATGCGGAAAGGCTCGCCATCTGCGACGATGTCGCGACATGGAACCGCGTGCGCAACGACGCGATGGATGCCGTGAACCGGATGCTCAAGGACATGATCACAGGCAAAGCGAGCCCGTGATTTTTCACCTCCGCGCGAATCGCGATGGAGATTCCGACCAGGACGCGGACATGCTCCGCCTGCGTCAGGGTTTGACTCCACCGCCGGTGTGACGTTCCCTTTCCCGCCGTCCCCATGAAGCTCCCCGTAATCCTCCTGCTTGCCTGCAACGCGCTGGCGCTCGCCGTCGAGCGGCCGGCCGGCTTCCTCGGCATCGCGTGGGGCGCGTCGCCCGAGGAGGTGAAGCGAGTCCTGCAAAAGCGGCCCGGCGTCACTTTTCCCGAGAACGCCGACGACTACAAAATCGAGCTGACCGGCGGCGCTTTCGCGGGGCAGCCGGTGGCAAAATGGGTCATCGAATTTCCCGACCGCAAGTTTGCCGTGGCCACCGTGACGCTGAAGACTGATGGCAGTTCCGGCACGGTGGGCAAGGAACTGTGCAGCCAGCTCGCCTCCAAATACGGTTCCATGAACATGGACAAGCACAGCGGCGGAACCGCGAAAAAGGGCGCGCAGCCACAGCCAACGTCGAGAGCTTCGATTTGGAAATTCCCGCCTTCGCTGAAGGACAAGAACAGCGTCCTCATTTCCGTGGAAATCTCCGGCGCGACGATGAAGGGCGGCGATGAAACAGGCGGGACGGTGACGATCAAATACGTGAATGAGACGCTCACCGGAGCGGCGATGACGGCCGCAACCGGCGGAAAGCCCGCGCCGAAGACGACGGCGCCGGTGAAGAAGGAAGACCTCTGATTTTGCGGAAGAGGGGAACATGGGCGCGCTGAAAATCCACGAACTGCCCGAGCAGGAACGTCCGCGCGAGAAGCTCGCCGCGCACGGTGCGGCCGCGCTCACCGACAGCGAGCTGATCGGGATTTTGCTCCGCACGGGAATCCCCGGCGCGAACGCCGTGGACATCGGGCGGCAGCTCATCGTGAAGTTTGGCTCACTCGCCGCGCTCGCACGCGCCTCGCTCACGGAGCTGGCGAAAACCAAGGGCGTCGGGAGGGCGAAAGGTGTGCAGCTCGCCGCAGCGTTCGGCCTCGCGTCGCGGCTTGCGCGCGAAAATGTCGCGGACGCCCCGCTGAACACGCCGGCGCAGATTTTCGAGCTGCTCGGCGCGGAGATGCGCCAGCTCGGGCAGGAGAGCCTGCGCGTGGTGCTGCTCGACTCGAAGCTGCGCCTGCTGCGCGTCGAGCAGGTCTCGCTCGGCAGCCTGAATGAATGCCTCGCGCACCCGCGTGAAATCCTCCGGCCCGCGGTGCTGCACAATGCGTTCGCCTTCGTCCTCGTCCACAACCACCCGAGCGGTGATCCCTCGCCGAGCGACGCGGACCGGCGCGTGACCATCCGCATTTCCGAAGCCGCAAAGATGCTGCAGGTGCAATTTTTCGATCACGTCATCCTCGGTAGCCCCGCGGAAAATCGCGCGGCGTACTTCAGCTTCCGCGAGGCTGGGGTGATCTGAACGGCACGCACGGAATGTTCGCATTCGGACCGCGGAGTCATTATGCAGCGACGCATCGTGAGCATTCATCCGACCGCAGTCATTCATCCGCAGGCATCGCTCGGCGCAGGCACCAGCGTTGCGGCGTTCGCCGTGATCGAAGAAGGCGCGATCCTCGGCGACGGCTGCGTTGTCCATGCGCACGCATTCGTCGGCGGCAGCGTGGTGCTCGGAAAAAACTGCACCGTCGGCCACAGCGCGGTGCTCGGCGGTGACCCGCAGGATTTTGCATTCAATCCGCAGGTGCGCAGCCGCGTCATCGTCGGCGACGGGACAAAGATGCACGAATACGTGACCATCCATCGCGGCACGACCGAAGGCAGCGAGACGGTCGTCGGCGAAGGCTGCTTCCTCATGGGCGGCACGCATCTCGGGCACAATGTGCGGCTTGGCAGCGGCGTCATCATCGCGAACAACGCGCTGCTCGGCGGCCATGTGCAGATCGAGGACCGCGTGTTCATCGGCGGCGGCAGCGTGTTTCACCAGCATGTGCGCGTCGGGCGGCTCGCGATCTGCCAGGGCGCATCCGGTTTCGGAAAGGACATCCCGCCATTCGTCATCGCGGCGGAAATCAACGGAGTCGCCGGGCTGAACGTCGTCGGCCTGCGCCGTGCCGGGTTCGACGTCGCGGCGCGCGCCGAAATCAAACGCGCCTTCGACACGCTTTACCGCTCCGGGAAGAACGTCTCCCAGGCGCTCGCCGCATCAAGCGAGGCGGAATGGAGCGAAGTCGGCAGGACATTTTGGGACTTCGTCGCCGCGGCAAAAAAGCGCGGTCTCTGCGACTGGATCGGTGGCCGGCGCGGGGCGGCGGGCGACGCGGAATAGCGGAGTGCTGGCGGCCTCGTTGGCAAGAAAACGAAACGCTCAGCGCACACTGCAACGCCGGGCGCGAGTTGGAAATTTCGCGCGAAGAATGGCGCTTCGCGTAATGCACATGGCCGGCAGGGACGCCGGCGCTCCATCACTCCATCCCCAGCTTCTCTTTCCCTGCCGCCGAGATCATTGAAGGCGCCCACTGCGGATCCCACACGACCATCACATCGGCATCCGCTACGCCAGGCAGAGTCACTATCCGCTGGCGTGCGTCCGCGGCGATCGTCGGGCCCATGCCGCAGCCGGGTGCGGTGAGCGTCATCTTCACGGCCACGCGCTTGCCTTTTCCGGATTCGTCGTCGGCGACATCCACGTCGTAGATCAGCCCGAGGTCCACGATGTTCACCGGGATCTCCGGATCGTACACCTGCCGGAGCTGCTCCCACACGCGCCCGATTTCGAATACCCCGTCTGTCACCTCGTGCTGGACGACTTCACGTCCGATCGCATCCGCGTCGCGGTTTTGGATTCGGAAAAGTCCGCCGAAGTCCGGTGCCATCACCGTGAAAGTCCCGCCGAGTTCCTGCGTGATCGCGACGCGTGTCTCCGCGGGCAGCACGCGTTCCGCGCCCTCGGGGATTTTGATCGCGGTGATTTCGCGGGTGAGTGTGATGTAGGCGCCGTCGTTCATGCCTCTGCTCCTTCCGCCTGCATTTCCGCGATGAGCGGCTCGGAGAAGAGCACTTCCACGTCGCGCGACTTTTGCGCGATCAGCTCGGCGAGCCGCTCGCGTGCGATCGCGTAGTCGCTACAGATCCCGTGGAGGATGTCGCGCGCTTCGTCGAAGCGGCCGAGCTGCCGCAGCGCCTCGGCGCGGAACAGCACGAATTCATGCTCGCCGTCCTTCAGCAGCTCCACGAGGCGCTCAAGATTTTCCACCGACTCGGGCGACTGCGGGTAGCGGCCCGGCCCCTCGTTGCGGCGGTGCGCGTCGTTCGCGCGCCACCACGCAAAGACGCGCAGCTCGGTCTCGCGCTCGGGCTCCACGGCCATGCCGGACTTCAGTGCTTCGAGGTAGTCCTTCTCCTCGACGGGCTCGATGTAGGGCAGCTTTTTCCACTCCTCGTGCTCGGGCGACGGCTGGTTTTCATCAATCATGCCGACAGGCGGACACTCGGCGACCCACATGAGTTTGCCGCAATTTTTACAGCGCGAAATGTTCGGCTGCGCGGGCGTGAGCGGCATCTCCTGGTAGCCGTCCGACCACGAGACTGCGCCCGTGGGATCGGGATTCGCGACGGTGAAAAGGCGCGCAAGCGACTGGCAGTGCGGGCAGGCGAGGACGAGGTCGGGACCTTGGAGCATGGGCGGAACGTGCGCGGTGCGGCGTGGGGGTGCAAGCAACACTTGGACGGTGGACGTTGGACGATGGACGTTTGGCCCGCGCAGCGGCGCAGCAGTGTCACGAAGCGCATCCACATTCGCACCGCGCTTGCGGCGGGCTCAACGTCCAACGCTCAACGTCCAAGGAAAGCAGTCCGTCCGCCTCCGTCATTGAATCTCCCCCGCCGCCGGGAAGTCTCCGCGCGCAATGTTCCCCAAACTGATCTCCCTGCTCGGGCTTGTCGTGTTCATCGCGCTCGCGTGGCTGTTCTCGAACAACCGGCGCGCATTTCCGTGGCGCACGGTGCTGTGGGGGCTCGCGCTGCAGTTTGCGTTCGCGGCTTTCATCCTGCACACGTCGGTGGGGGAGGGGATATTCAGCAAGGCGCAGGGCGCTGTGAATTAGTTGAATGTCCACGCCATCGAAGGCGCGAAGATGGTCTTCGGCCCGCTCGCGGACAAGCCGAAGCTGGACTCGGTGTTCGGTGTCGGCGCGGGCGTTTTCGGTGTGCTCATCGCCGCGACCATCATCCTCATCTCCGCGCTCTCGGCGCTGCTCTACCACTGGGGCGTGTTGCAAAAAATCGTCGCATCGATGGCGTGGGTGATGATGCGCACGATGCGCACCAGCGGCAGCGAGAGCCTCGCGGGCGCGAGCAATATTTTCCTCGGCCAGACGGAGGCCGCGCTGCTCATCAAGCCCTACCTCCCGAAGATGACGAAGAGCGAACTCATGGCGCTCATGGTCACCGGCTTTTCCACGATCGCGACGGGCGTGATGGTCGTGTATGCGGGCCTCCCCGCGATGAGCGCGGGGCACATCATCACCGCCTCGGTGCTCGGCGCGCCCGCGGGCCTGCTCATGGCGAAGGTCATGTTCCCCGAGACGGAAAAAAGCGAGACCGGCGAGCGCCATCACTTCGAGGTGAAGCGCACGGCGGAGAACTCGATCGATGCGCTCTGCACCGGCGCGAGCGAGGGCGTGATGCTCGCAATCAATGTCATCGGGATGCTGCTCGCATTTGTCGCCGTCGTGGCGCTGGTGAATGCGCTCGTCTCGTGGCCGCAGCACGCGCTCGGCGTGGGCACGCCCGTCACGCTCCAGCAATTTTTCGGCTGGCTGAATGCGCCCTTCGCGTGGCTGCTCGGCGTGCCGGCGAAGGACTGCGGGTTCATCGGCCAGATTCTCGGCGAGCGGGTCGTGCTGAATGAATTCGTGGCCTACATTGATCTCTCAAATCACATCCAGGCGCATCCCGGCGCGCTCGCCCCGCGCTCGGTCACGCTCGGTCACGCTCGGTCACGCTCGCGAGCTACGCGCTTTGCGGTTTTGCCAATTTCGCGAGCATCGCGATCCAGATCGGCGGCATCGGCGCGCTGTGCCCGGAGCGCCGCGGCGACCTCGCGAAGCTCGGCCTGAAGGCCATGCTCTGCGGCCTGCTCGCGTGCTACGCGATGACGACGATCGTGGGGGTTTTGATCTGAGCCGTCACGATTCCATCGCGGGAACGCGGCGAAGCGGAACACAGGCTGGAAGCCTGCTGGTGAGTGTGCTGGATCGCGCGGCCCCCGCAGGCAGGATGCCTGCCTGCCGCACAGGCTGGAAGCCTGTGTCTGGACTTTGGCGTGAGTCGCGCTGAACCCGGTTTCAATCACGCCCAGTGAGCCCCGGCGGGCGTTTTGGAACTTGCCATCCGGGAGGCGGTCCTGATACGAGCGAGTCACTATGATGAACCCTAAACGTATCTTCCTTACGTCCCTCCTCCTCACGCCCGTTCTCGCGCTGACTTCCTGCGAATCCCCCACTGGCACGGGCGCGCTCGTCGGTGCCGGTGCCGGTGCCGCGCTCGGCGCTGCGCTCGGAGGCGGCCATGGCCGCAACATCGCGGCAGGTGCAATCCTCGGCGCGGGCACGGGTGCGCTCGCGGGCCATCTCATCGGACGCGCGGACAATCGCGGCTATTATCAAGGCCGGCAGCTTCCGTACGCGCGTTCGGCGGGGCGCGGTGTCGTGGAGAGCCCGTATCGCCCGCACAATCTGATCAATGTCGCGGGCGTGCCGCACGGCGCGGTGGTCGAGGATCCGACGACCGGCCGCTATTTCATCCGTCCGTAAGCGGCGGAGAGAATAGCGGCGGAGAGAATACGGGGATCAGACGTGAGACGGCAGGCGTTGCAAGCCCCGGCCGCGCGTCGCGTTCGCACGCGTAGTCGGCGCATCGCTTGATACGCCGTCAGCCATTCGCTGACTCACTGCCTGCCCAGAGGCAGGCATGCGCCTCGCTGAATCCCGGTCTGAACCGGCTACAGTCTCAATTATAAAATGCTCGAAAACGACTGACCGCACAGTCCCATCCAGTTCCATCATTGGGTGGCCACCCCGATCACTCCGCAAACTGCCCGAGCATTCCATCCAGCGTGCGGATGAGGCCCTTCAGCGCGTCGTGATATTTGTTCGCCGGGACGACGCGGAGCTGATCCTCGGTCTCGCGCAGCATCCGGCGCGCGGTGATCACCGCGTTCTTGATCGCGCCGGTCTCCTTCGCCTTGTTCACGAGCATGGTGATTTCCTCGTCGCTGCCCCCGAGGATGATCGCGCAGATGCGCTCGCGTTCCGCAGCCTCGCTGTGCTGGAGAAGATATAAAATCGGGAGCGTGAGCTTCCCTTTGCGCAGGTCGGTCCCGAGCGTTTTTCCTGCGCACGTCTGGTCGCCGACGAGGTCGAGCACGTCGTCGTAAATTTGAAATGCCGTCCCAAATTTCAGCCCGAACGTGCGCATCGCCGCGATGACCGACGGCGTCGCCTCATTCAGAAATGCGCCGAGTTCCGTCGCGACGGCAAAGAGCGCGCCGGTCTTCATCTCGATGATGCGGTAGTAGTCCGGCACCGAGAGCTTCAGGTCGAAGCGCCGCTGCGTCTGGATGACTTCGCCCGAGCACACCTCGCTCGCAGCCTCGGCCATGCGGCGCATCATTTCGCCACTGCGGAATCCGCTCGCGAGCTTCAGCGCGTGGGAAAAAAGGCAGTCGCCGAGCAGGACCGAGAGCGCGTTGCCCCACTTCGCATTCGCCGTGGGCAGCCCGCGCCGCGTGTCCGCGCTGTCGAGGATGTCGTCATGCACGAGCGTCGCCGCGTGGATGAGTTCCACGACAACGGCGAGGTCAAAATGATCCGGCCCGATATTCCCCGTCGCCCCGCCGGCGATGAGTGCGAGCGCGGGACGCAGCCGCTTGCCGCTGCTCTCCACCGCATACGCCACGTAGCCCTCGACCGCCGGATCGAATGCCCGCGCCTGCGCGCGGATGCGTTCCTCCACGGCGTACAGCTCGGAGTTGATCAGATCGAAGGTCTGCTTGAGCGCTTCGGTCTTGCTCACGCCCTTCGCGCCTTGGGTACTCTTGTCGGACTTTGTGAAATGTTTCACAAGGACACGTTACGAATCGTCGGCGGGCAAGTCAACGGCGGCGATGAGAATGGACGAATCCTCACGCCCGCAACTTGATCATCAAATCCCCCGCCTCCACCGCTTCGCCGACGGTGACGAGCACCTCGGCAACCGTTCCATCGGCTGGCGCGAGCAGGTTCGTCTGCATCTTCATCGCTTCGAGCGTGGCGAGCTTGTCGCCCTTCGTGACGGCTTTGCCGACGCTGGCTTCGAGCGCCGTGATCATGCCGGGGATGGGTGCGCCGATTTGCAGACGGTCGCTCGCGGCGGCTTTCGGGCGCGTCTTCACTTCCTTCGAGATGCTCTTGTCGAGGACCGTGGCTTCGCGCGGGAGTCCGTTGAGTTCAAACGTGATCACGCGGCGGCCGTCCTTGTCGGGCGTGCCGATGTTGATGAGTTTGATGATGAGCACCTTTCCCTCCTCGATGCTCACGGCGACTTGCTCGCCGGGGCGGAGGCCGTAGAAAAATGCGGGCGTCGGTAGGCAGCTCACGTCGCTGAAGCTTGCCTGGAATTTCGCGAAATCGGCGAACACCGCAGGATACATGAGGTGCGAATAGAGGTCATCTTCGCTCTCGTCGCGCTTGGTTTTCGTGGCGACTTCGGCGCGCGTGTCCTTGAGCTTCACGGGCTCGGGCTTCGTGCGTTTGATTTTCTTGTCGCCGAGAACGGCGCGCACCACGTCGCGCGGGAAGCCGCCCATCGGCTCGCCGAGTCCGCCGCTGAGCATGTCGAGCACGCTCTCGGGAAATGCGATGCTGCCGGGTTCAAGGTTCACCACGTCGGCGGGCTTGATGCCTCGTGTGAAAAGAAACAGCGCCATGTCGCCGACGACCTTGCTCGACGGCGTGACTTTCACGATGTCGCCGAAGAGATCATTTACCTCGCGGTAGCAGCGCGCGATTTCCGGCCAGCGATGGCCGAGGCCCATGCTGGCGGCCTGCTCGCGGAGATTCGTGTATTGGCCGCCGGGCATTTCGTGGAGATACACTTCGCCGCTGCCGGTCTTCGGCGCGGTGTCGAAGGGGGCGTAGAAATTCCGCACATGCTCCCAGTAGTCGGAAAACTCATTGAGCGTGTCGAGGTCGAGGCCCGTCTCGCGCGGCGTATTTTGCAGCGCGGCGACGATGCTGTTCATGTTCGGCTGCGAAGTGCTGCCGCTCATGCTCGCGATGGCGAGGTCCACCACGTCCACGCCAGCGTCGCTTGCCTGCAGGACGCTCGCGGCATTCACGCCACTCGTGTCGTGCGTGTGAAAATGGACGGGGATGCTGATTTCGTCCTTGAGCGCCTTCACGAGCGCCTTCGCCGCGTACGGGCGGCAGAGGCCGGCCATGTCCTTGATCGCGAGAATGTGCGCGCCCATTTTCTCCAACTCCTTCGCGAGCGAGACGTAATACTTGAGCGAATACTTCGTGCGCGTCGGATCGAGGATGTCGCCGGTGTAGCAGAGCGCGCCTTCGCAGATGCCGTGCGTGTCCTGCACTGCCTCCATCGCAGCCTTCATGTTGGCGAGGTCGTTCAGCGAATCGAACACGCGGAAAATATCCATGCCCGCCTCGGCGCTGTGCTTCACGAAGCCGGCGACGACATTCGTGGGATAGCTCGTGTAGCCGACGGCGTTCGCGCCGCGCAGGAGCATTTGGAAGCAGATGTTTGGCACTGCCGCGCGCAGGGAGCGGAGCCGCTGCCACGGGTCTTCATTCAGGAAGCGCATCGCGGTGTCGAAGGTCGCGCCGCCCCACATTTCGAGCGAGAAAAGCTCCGAGGTGCGCCGCGAAACGGCGGGCGCGATCGTGAGCATGTCGGCGGTGCGGACGCGCGTGGCCATGAGCGACTGGTGCGCGTCGCGGAACGTCGTGTCCGTCACGAGCAGGCGCTTTTGTTTCAGTGTCCACTCGGCGAATTTCTTCGGGCCGAGTTCGAGCAGCAGTTGGCGCGTGCCTTTCGCGGGCACCACGCGGCCATCCCATTTCGGCACGGGCGCGGCTTTCAGCGCGGCCTCGGGGCGGTAGCCCTTCGCGTGCGGGTTGCCGTTGATGATGACGTTGCCGAGGAAATTGAGCAGCTTCGTCGCGCGGTCGCGGCGGAGCTTGAACTCGAAGAGCGCGGGCGTCGTGTCAATGAGCGTGGTCGTCGCGAGTCCGCTGCGGAACTGCGGATGATTGATCACGTTTTCCAAAAAGGGCGTGTTCGTCTTCACGCCGCGGATGCGGAATTCCCGCAGCGCGCGGTCCATGCGATCCAGCGCGGTGTGGAAGGTCGTGCCGCTCGTGGTGATTTTCACCAGCAGCGAATCGTAGAACGGCGTGATGACCGCGCCCGCGTCGCCCATGCCCGCGTCCAGCCGCACGCCGTACCCGCCGGCGCTGCGATACGTGATGATCTTGCCGTAGCTTGGCGTGAATTTGTTTGCCGGATCCTCGGTCGTCACGCGGCACTGCACGGCGAAACCGTTGCGCTGGATTTTGTCCTGCGCGGGGATGCCGACCGCCTCGCTGTGCAGTCCGTGGCCCATCGCGATGAGGATCTGCGAGCGCACAAGATCGATCCCGGTGATTTGTTCCGTCACCGTGTGCTCCACCTGGATGCGCGGGTTCATCTCGATGAAGAACCACTCCTCCGTGTCGAGGTCCAAGAGGAATTCGACCGTGCCCGCGTTGTCGTAGCCGATCTCCTCCGCGATGCGCACCGAGGCGTCGCACAGCTCGTGGCGCACCTTGTCGGAAAGTCCGTAGCTCGGTGCGATCTCCACCACCTTCTGATGCCGCCGCTGCACCGAGCAGTCGCGCTCGTGGAGATGCACCGCGTTGCCGTGCCGGTCGCCGAGCACCTGCACCTCGATGTGCTTTGCGCGGCCGATGTAGCGTTCCAAAAACACCGCGCTGTTTCCGAATGCGCGCTCCGCCTCGCCCTGCGCCTCGTCGAGCATCGCATCGAGATCCGCCGCCTTTTTCACGACGCGCATCCCGCGCCCGCCGCCGCCGAACGCCGCCTTGATGATCAGCGGGAAACCGATCCCCTTCGCGACTTCGAGCGCGACCTTGCGATCGCTCACCGGCTCCTCGGTGCCGGGCAGTGTGGGCACCTTCAGTTTTTGCGTGAGCGCCCGCGCCGCGACCTTGTCGCCCATGAGGTCGAGCAGCTCCGGCTTTGGCCCGACAAAAGTGATCCCCGCCGCCGCGCACGCCGCCGCGAATTTCGCATTCTCCGACAGAAACCCGTAGCCTGGATGAATCATGTCCACGCCCTTCGCCTTCGCGAGCGCCACGATGCTCTCGATGTCGAGATACGCGCCCACCGGTCCCTTGCCCTCGCCCACGCGATACGCCTCGTCGGCCTTGAATCGGTGCATGGAAAATTTGTCCTCCTCCGCGTAAATCGCGACGGTGCGCAGCCCGAGTTCCGTCGCCGCGCGCATGATGCGGATGGCGATCTCGCTGCGGTTCGCGACGAGGAGTTTCTTCGCTTTGAGAATTGGGACGACCTGCTTGGCGGCGAATTTCGGCATAAAAATAGCGCGGCCTTGTAGAAGATGGAATGCCGCCGCGCGAGCGGAAGTTTGCGCGGGAATTTCTGGTTTGGAGTTAAACGTTAAACGTTGAACGTTGAACGTTCGAGGTTGAGCCTGCCGCAGGCACCGCTCGTTCGCGAGGAGGTTTGCGGGCTTCGATGAGTCCGCTGCGCGGTGCTCAACGTTCAAGGAAGACGTCGCACGCCAAGGGCACTGAAAAATGGAAACGGCGCGGAGGCCACCCAGGCACTCCGCGCCGCTTCGTCGCCTGAAACTTCCGCCCGCCTATTTCTTCTCGAAGACCACGCCCTTCTTCGACGCCTGCTCGCGCACGGCGCCGGTGACGGCCGCTCCGAGCGAGGTGTCCTTGCCGGTTTCCTTCATCTTCTCGGCGACGAATTTTTCCCGCTCCTTGGCGAGCGCACCGAGTTCCTTTTGCAGCGCCTCGCGCTCCGCGGTTTTCTTCGCGACGAATGCCTTGCGCTCCTCCGCGTTCAGCTTGCGCATCTCCTCGGGCAGTTCCTCGTCCTTCAGCTTGGAAATGTCGAAATCCTTCGCCTTTGCACGGTCCACGAGATCCCATCCGGCGTTGCTGTAATTCGTGCCCGTTTTGGAAGCGACGCGGCCCGCCAGCACCGTGGAACCGCCGGGTGCGGCCGCCGCATTCGCATCCTGCTTTTCCTGGCGTGCCTTGCCCGCGCGACCGTCGGCCCCGTAGCCGATGTAGGTGCTGTTCAGCTTCGAATTCAGCCCGGCGATGTCCTTGTCCTGCGGTGCGGCGATGTGTGCGATGCGCGCGTCCTGATTGATCACGAGGTAGCGCCCGTCGGCCAGTGCCGCGCCGTCCTTCCATTTTCCATCAATGCCCTGTTGCTCCGGCCCGCAGTGGATCGTGTTCACGATGATCCCCTTCGCGATCGATCCCTTGCACGACTCCACGTAGCTCACCGGCCCCTGCGTGAACGGCTCATTCCCTGCGATGAAGATCGCCTTGTAGGTCTTCGATGACGCATCCCACGCGAGTTCACTCACGGCGTCCTTGATCACCCAGCCGCAATATTCCTCGCCGCCATTCGTCTTCAGCGCAAAGAGCTGCTCGCTGAGCTTGTCGAGATCGTCGGTGAGCGGGACGACCTGCTGCACCCAGCCCTTCTCTTTGCTGAGCCCGTTGTTGCCGTACTGGTAGAGGGCGACCTGCACGCGCGGCGCCTTGCCGTCCTGCTTCGCGGTGGCGAATTCGTTGACGATGTTCCAGAGCTGCGTCTTGGCCTGCGCGATGAGGCCGTCCATCGAGTTCGACGTGTCGAGCAGGATGGCGATCTGCACGACCGGCTGGTCGGCGGCGGGCTTGGCGACGGACGGGGCGGACTCCGCGCGGGACTGGAAAAGGATTCCCAGCGAGAGCGCGGCACATGCGAGAGTATGGATGAGTTTCATGCCGCGACGATGCCATGCGCTGCGGAGCGAGTTGTCAGGGCGGCGTGCGGGAATTGTAAAAGAAAAGTCAGCGTGCGCCGTTCCGGCACCCAACCCGTGTGGCGGAAACGCCATCGTCACGGCCGCCGTGATCGCGGCCAGCAGGCTCCCCGACGGAGTTCATCCACAGATGGTCGGTGGAATCGCTCTTGTCCGCGGCGCGAACGCCGACGGCGGCGGCCATGACGAGCAGCAGTGCGAGGATGAATATCTGGGCGTTACTTTTTACGGCACCTGCGGAACGACGGGTAGCCGCAGCGGCTCATACGATTGTGACCATCGGGATCGGAAGCTTTGCCAGACTGGATTCCGAGGTCTGGAAAAACGAGACCTCTCCGGTCTTGATGTCGTAGAGGGCGCCGACGATGGCGATGCGGCCTTTGCGAACCAGATCGTCCAAGGTGGAACTTCGCTCACGGATTTTGTGCATCGTGCGCAGGATGTTGCGCTTTGAGACTTCGTTGGCATGCGCCGCTTTTTCCCCGGGCAGCCACTGGTCGGGCTTCTTGATCGTTCGCAGATCGACGGATTGCTGGATCTCGGTGATGAGGCCGTCGAGGTTCACGCAGCCGGTCGCTTCCGAGGCGGATTTTCCGGCGCCGATGAGATCCACGGCGGCGTTCACGGCGCCGCACGAGGTGTGGCCCAGCACGAGGATGAGCTTCGAGCCGGCGACGGCGCAGCCGTATTCCATGCTGCCAAGCACCTTGTCGCGCGCGATGTTGCCGGCGGGGCGCACATACTGCGCATGGAGAGGTAGCGCGGCGGGAAAGTTCGACAGCCGGCGCAGAAAGCGTTTCGACGGGGCGATGAACCACCGCACCTTCCTCCTCATGCTCACCCTCGCCGCCACCCTCCCCGCCGAAGCCGCAGACAAGGACGCGCGCTGTTTCGAGATACGCACCTACTAGGCTGCACCTGGCAAACTCGACGCGCTGCTCGCGCGCTTCCGTGACCACACGGTGAAGCTTTTTGAGAAACACGGCATCACGAACATCGGCTACTGGGTGCCGATTGATAACAACGACAACAAGCTCGTCTACGTCATCGCATTTCCAAATCGCGAGGCGCGCGAAGGGCCGGAGGGCTCGTGGAAGGCGTTTGGCAAGGATCCAGAATGACAGGGAAACGGAGGGACTGTTGTCAAAACCCAAACTTGGAGGTGAGCCACACGGCGAGGGTGTGGTTGTTCTCCCAGATCGTCCCGCCGCGGCGTTGAAGGGTTTGCTCCAGCCAGCCGACTTCCAGCCGGGATGTCGCGGTGAGTTTGCGCCCAATGCCGATGAAGGCGCGGTTTTGATCGAAGTAATTGCGCGACACGTTGGAGCCGAAGTTGAAGAACACTTCATCCCACACCGCGAGATACGTTTTCTCGTCCGCGGTCAAAGGGATCGTCGTGCGCAGCATGTAGCGAAACCGGTTTTCGTAGCGGAAGTTTTCCACCTCGTAACCGCCACGACCATCCGCACCGAGTTCGCCGATGAAGCGCTGCTCCAGGCGAACGCGATGCTGCCACTCCAGGCGGAAGGCTTTGTGCGTGTAGGAGACCTGCTCCCAGATGCGGTGCTCTGGAAAGGAGTCGAGAGCGGGGAAGTCGCCATACCGGTAGGTATTCACGTAGGCGTAGCCAAGGGACACGCTCCATGCGGGGCTGAAGGTGTAGTTGATGCCGGGACGGATCAGGAGCTGTTGCCAGTTCCCGCCGAAAT